>UMLQ01052078.1_pt1 | contig 21651 bp, 16 predicted proteins | sample 1966631 | NCBI WGS metagenome assembly UMLQ01 (sample SAMEA4836206, study PRJEB28245) | human gut metagenome | biome: gut microbiome; material: fecal sample | place: Denmark | collected 2008 | reverse complement strand
CCGCCGATACCGAGGTGCTGCTGTGCCCGGCGCCGAAGCAGTCGTATTCGCTTTCCGACATTTTCGTAAAGCCGGAAATACCCCCGCGCTTTCTCAGACCGGAAAAGCCCTCCCGTCTGCCGGTTATCAGCTTGTGCGTGTAACACTGATGCCCGACGTCGAATATAAGATGGTCGGTCGGGAAGCCGAAAACCCGGTGAAGCGCAAGCGTAAGCTCCACCGTGCCGAGATTCGATGCAAGATGCCCGCCTGTCACCGGAATATTCGCAATAAGGAAATCCCGTATCTCCTCCGCAAGAAGATCCGCCTCCTGCGGCGTCAGGTTCTTCACGTCAGCGGGACTGTTTATCCTGTCAAGTATGACGTATCGGTTCATTGATGTTCATTTCTTTCTGTTTTTTCATGCAAGCTATATTATACCCTCAAAACCGCCGTCTGTCAAGAAGCAGAAGCGCGTATTTTTGACTTTTAATAAAAAAATATCGTTTTTCGATAAATAATTCTTGACAAACGACTCATAATGTGATATGATAGCATCATGAAATCCGAAAGGACACTGAATTATATGATGAAGATCTCAAAAACCCTCTCTGTCGGGATATCCTTCGTTCTGTCGCTGATCTTTGCACTTGCGCTTCTTGTGATCGGGGCTGTTGCGTGGAATTACACTGCGGTACTGTTTCCGGGTTCCGGACTTCAGCCGCTTCCGGCTGTTGTCATGGCGACATACCCGGAAATAATCGTCGCGCTTGTCGCCGACGCAATGCTGATAAAGCTGCTGCACAACGTCAGCCGCGAATCGGTCTTTATTCCGGAAAACGTCGCCTACATACGAACCATCTCATGGATGTGCTTTGCCGAGGCACTTCTGTTTACCGGAGAGGGTGTCGCCTCTCTTATGTCGGAGCAGACTGCCGCCGGACAGAACCGCTTTCCTTTTGCCGTCTTTCTGATAATTGCCTTTGCCTGTGCCTTCATGGGGCTTATCGTCCGCGTCGTGAAGAACATAATCGAACAGGCAACCGCCATAAAAGCCGAAAATGACTTCACCGTCTGACCGGAAGGAGGACATTATATGCCTATAACCGTAAATCTCGATGTAATGATGGCGAAGCGCAAGGTGTCCCTCGGCGAGCTTTCCGAGCGGATAGGGATCACCCCGGCGAACCTTTCAATTCTGAAGACCGGAAAGGCACGGGCAATACGCTTCTCCACTCTTGATGCAATCTGCCGCGAGCTTGACTGCCAGCCGCAGGACATCCTTGAATATGTACCGCCAAAGGAGGAAAAATAATGGATCCCGATTACGCATCCCCGGTCTCTGCCGGAAAAAAGACGGAGTACCGTCCGTTCCATGCCGCCGCGGCAATTATCGCACTCGTGACCGGATATCTGTTCATCAGATGGTTCGTCCTTCCCGCGCAGGCGCTTGCCGCGTTTATCTTCGCGGAGGGTTTCGGGCTTCTTTCGCTTGCTGTTGTGATATCACGGTACGTGCCGGTCAGAAAGGCACCGTCCTTCCCCGCCTGCCTGCTTCTTGCCGCCGATATTGCACTCCCGGCGGTGTACCTTATGGCTGGGGAAAAAGACATTTCCCTGCTTGTCTCGGCGTTTCTGATATTCTCGTACCCGCTGTTTTATCTGCTTGCCTTCGGCTCGGAGGACGGGAGAGTCGGCGACGGACTGTTTTTCGACATGATAAAGGCGGTGTTCGTAATGCCGTTTGCGTCATTTGTTTCGGTTTTTCCCGCTCTTGTATCTCCTCTGCGCGGAAAAAAGGCAGGAAAGCTGATATGTTATGTCCTGCTCGGAATTGTCATCGCCTTCGTCCCGGCGGCAATTGTTACGGCACTGCTTACAAACGCCGACCCGGCGTTCTCGAATATGATATCCGACATCATCGGCACGGTGTTCGGGAACGACCTTTCGGAGATCATCCTCAACATCTGGCTCCTGATCTTCAGCATTCCGGTATCAATGTACCTGTTCGGAATGGTATTCTCAAATCTTGAAAAGCGCTGTCCCGACGTTCTCTCCGGTGAGAACAGGAAGAACCTCATTTCCCGCGCGGCAAAGATACCGGTGCTTGTCGTATGCTCGGCGGTCGTGCCTCTGCTTGTCATTTATTTTCTGTTTTTCATCTCCCAGCTCGGATATTTCGTCTCGGCTTTCGGAAACATGGTGCCGGAGGGCTGCACTGCGGCGGAATACGCAAGGCGCGGATTCTTCGAGCTGTGCGCGGTCGCCTCAATAAACCTTGCGGTGACCTTCCTTGCAACGGCACTGGCAAAGCGCTCCTCTGAAAAGCCCGAAATGCCGATAAGAGTACTGAACTCGGTTCTTTCGCTCTTCACACTCGTTCTTATTGCCACCGCCATGCGGAAAATGCTTCTTTACATCGGAATGTACGGCTTTACCCCGCTCCGCGTCATGACATCGTGGTTCATGATACTGCTTGCCCTTATATTCATCCTTGTCACCGTGAAGCAGATAAAGCCTGCCTTCAACGCGGTCGGCATATCGTTTGCCGCCGCCGTCGTGATGTTCGCCGTCCTCTGCCTGTCTGACCCCGATGCACGGGTGGTTCAGGTAAACGTGTGGCTCTATCAGACCGGGCGGCTTGAGACCTGCGACATCGACGCGTTTTCCGACCTTTCCGACAGCGCGATGCCGTATGTTATACCGCTCCTCTCCGACAGCGACCCGGAAACCGCTGCGGATGCAAGAAATCTCCTTGAAAAGCGCCTTTCGGAAATGAGCGGACGCGACGAATCGTGGAAGGTATATTCCCCCGGAAGGCACTCCGCCGCAGAAAAGATACGCGCGGCACTTGACAAAAGCAAATAACCGCAAAACGGTATCCTTTCTCTGTATCGGGTGCCGTTTTTATTCATTTTCAGTACAAATTCCGTACATACTGTTATTGAAATTTTAACAATTCTTCCGTCGAACCTTGACATAAAACCTCCGCTGTGGTATAATATATCTGTACAATCATGTGAAAATCGGGGTATTCTGCTTTCGCCCCGGTTTTTTCGGAGGTAATATGGGCATCACAAATATGAAAACAGAAGAAAGATTCATCCGCGCCAAGCGGGCGCTGTTCGATAAGCTGTATGACAGTCTCAACGACCGTCAGAGAGAGGCGGTATTCTCGGTAAACGGTCCCCTTCTCGTTCTCGCCGGTGCGGGAACCGGAAAGACCACGGTTCTCGTAAACCGCATCGCTTATCTTATCAGATACGGCAACGCTTATTTCAGCGAAAGAATCCCCTCCGGCATGAACGACGCTGAGGCAGAAAGACTTGAGGCTGCGACCTCGCTCTCAAAGGAAGAGATAGGCGATATCTTAAGCGAATACGTCACCGACCCATGTCCCCCGTGGGCGATCCTCTGCATAACCTTCACCAACAAGGCGGCAAACGAGATGAAAACAAGACTTGCCTCCGCCGTCGGTCAGGAATACGCAGACGATATCTGGGCGGGAACCTTCCACTCCGTCTGCGTCAGACTCCTGCGCAAATACGGAGAGAGAATAGGCTATCCCCGCGGCTTCACTATCTACGACACCGACGACTCAAAGAGACTTCTTGTCTCCTGTATGCACGATCTTCAGATCGATGACAAGAAATTCCCGCCGAAAAGCATTCTGTCGCAGATAAGCTCCCTGAAAAACAACCTCAAAACTCCGCAGACCTTCTCCACCGAAATAGGCTCCGACTTCCGGCTCTCGCAGATAGCGTCGATATATACCCTCTATCAGAAAAAGCTGACCGACGCAAATGCCCTCGATTTCGACGACATAATCATGCAGACAGTCCGCCTGCTTGACGAGGACGACGAGGTGCGCGGATTCTGTCAGAAAAGATTCAGGTATGTAAGCGTTGACGAGTTCCAGGACACAAACTACGCTCAGCTCCGCCTTGTCGAGCTGCTCTCCGGATTGTACCGCAATCTCATGGTCGTCGGCGACGACGATCAGAGCATATATAAGTTCCGCGGCGCGACCATCGAAAACATCCTCAATTTCGACCGCGAATACAAGGACGCAAAGGTCGTCAGACTTGAGCAGAACTACCGCTCGACCTCATATATTCTCGATGCCGCAAACGGCGTTATAAAGAACAACCAGGGACGCCATGCCAAACAGCTCTTCTCCGAGCGCGGCGAGGGCGAAAAGATCGTCGTAAAGAAATGCGATACCCAGAACGACGAGGCAAAATACATAATCAACAAGATAATGGACATGGTCATCCGCGAAAAGAGAAAGTACAGCGATTTCGCCGTGCTTTACCGGATGAACGCGCAGTCGAACACTCTTGAATCGTTCTTTTCAAGAAGCGGCATCCCCCACCGCGTCATCGGCGGACAGAGATTCTATGACCGCAAGGAGATCCGCGACATCATGGCTTATCTTGCCGTGATAAACAACCCGGCAGACGACCTGCGTCTCAGGAGAATAATCAACGAGCCGAAGCGAAAGATAGGCGACAAAACGGTCGCCGACATAGAATATCTCGCCCAGCTCCACGGTGAAAGTATGTTCTCCGTCATGAAATCCGCGTCGAAATATCCGCAGATATGCAAGAGCGCCCCGAAGCTGAAGGACTTTGTCGGAGTCATCGAAAGCCTGCGGGAGATAAGTGCAGACTCCCCCCTTTCGGTGCTGTTTGAAAAGACGATCGACATGACCGGCTACCGCGCAATGCTCATCGCCGGCGGAAACGAGGAAGCCGACAGGCTCCGCAACGTCGAAGAGCTTATCTCAAACGCCGTAGAGTTTGAGAAAACGCACGAAGAAGGCACGGCAACCCTTGAAAACTTCCTTGAAGAAGTCGCTCTCATCACGGATATCGACAATTACGACAACGAAAACAACGCAGTCGTGCTGATGACGATTCACAGTGCAAAGGGACTTGAATTCCCGGTCGTGTTCCTTCCGGGATTCGAGGAGGGCATCTTCCCCGGCACGCAGACAACGGCTTTCCCGGATGAGCTTGAAGAAGAACGCCGCCTTGCATACGTTGCGATAACAAGAGCAAAGGACAGGCTGTTCTGCATCCACGTAAGAGAGCGCCTCATGTTCGGACGCACGCAGTTCAACCAGCCCTCGCGCTTCGTTGCGGAAATACCGGAGAACTGTGTCGAGGTCGATGAAACCAAAAAGCCCGCCGAGGAGCCGAGAAAGCAGACGCGTAAGAAGACCGTCATCTCAAAGGAATTCTTCACACAGCCCGCCCTCCGCGCAACTGCGGGAAACAAGTCGTTCGAGCGCTTCAAGATCGGTGATAAGGTCACTCACGCCGCATTCGGCGAGGGAGTCATTATGTCGGCGCGCGAAATGGGAACCGATGTGCTTTACGAGATAGCATTTGAAACCGTCGGCACAAAGAAACTCATGGCGACCTTCGCAAAGCTGAAAAGAGCCGCCAAAAACTGAATACCGTTCAACACAAAAAGCAGAACCGGAATCACGGCTCTGCTTTTTAATATTATTTACTGTCTGTTCACCGAACCGATAAAGCGCAAAAACGCCGCTCTGCCCTCTTCTGTGCACTTGTAGACGCCTGCATCCTCAAGGACTTTAACAAACACCTTTCCGATCTCATTTTCTATTATCTTTCCGATGGTGTTCTCGTCCGGTGTTCCGTAATTCTCAAGGAAGGAGTACGCCCAGTCGGCGTGCTTTTCCGTCAGCGGATCGGCTCTGAGGTCCTTACCGGCAAGTATCGCCCCTGCAAGCTCCTCCGTCTCCGCCTTCAGCCTTGCGGGAAGAACGGCAAGCCCCATGACCTCGATAAGCCCGATGTTCTCCTTCTTGATGTGGTGAAGCTCCGCATGGGGATGGAAAACTCCGAGCGGATGCTCCGCCGTTGTGATGTTGTTGCGGAGAACAAGGTCAAGCTCGAATTTTCCGTTTCTCTTCCTTGCGATCGGGGTGATGGTGTTGTGCTTTTCCCCGTCGGTCTCGGCGAAGATGAATGCATCTGCATCGGTATAGCCCCTCCATGCCGCAAGGATCTTCGACGCAAGCTCAACAAGACGGTCGGTGTCATCCGAAGCAAGCCTTATGCAGGACATCGGCCACTTCACAATGCCTGCCGAAACGTCATCGAATCCCCTGAAGGATATTTCCCTCTCAACCGGCGCCTTCGCCATTGCGAAATCATAATGTCCGCCCTGAAAATGGTCGTGCGTGAGTATCGAACCGCCGACGATCGGCAGATCTGCATTCGAACCGACGAAATAGTGCGGAAAACGCATGACGAAATCAAGCAGCTTTCTGAAGGTCGCCGGATTTATCGCCATCGGAGTGTGCTTTGAGTTGAATACAATGCAGTGCTCGTTGTAGTAGACGTACGGAGAGTACTGGAAAAACCAGTCGCTGTCGTTTATCCTGACCGGGATTATCCTGTGGTTCTCTCTTGCCGCAGCTGTCAGCGTGCCGGCATAGCCCTCATTTTCGCGGCAGAGGGCGCATTTCGGATATCCGCTCTGCTTCATCAGCTTTGCGGCTGCAATCGCCCTTGGATCCTTTTCCGGCTTTGAGAGGTTTATCGTGATATCGATGTCACCGTATTCCGACGGAAAAACCCATTTTTTGTCCTTTTTGATCCTGTCGCGCCTTATGTAGTTGCTGTCGCAGCTGAATTTATAGTACCATTCGGTAGCCGATTCCGGAGAGGATGAATAACGTCTCTCAAACTCCGATATCACCTCCGAGGGTCTTGGCATAAGAAGCCCCATCAGCCGCGTGTCGAAAAGGTCGCGCGTGACGATACCGCCGTCGCAAAGCCCTTTTCCGACCGCGAAATCGGTCAGCTCTCCGAGTATTTCGTGAAGCTCCCTCTCCGGCACCTCACCCGGCTCCTCATAGGAGTCCTCTCCGATGGCATCTATTATCCTGTTCACCGTGAAAACACGGTCGGCAGGGGCAAGAAACCCGCACTTCTCCCCGTAGTTCACAAGTTCTTTGACTGCACTGCTTATCATATTATTCCTTCTTGTTATCTATTATCTGCATTCCGGCAGTTCATATACCGGTCTGTTATGGTCTTTGTATATCATATCGTCCGTCATCCCGGCATATACCGGCTTAAGCCCGGCGTTCATCCGCGACAGATCGTATGTCATGTCATAGTGCCGCATCCTGCCGTGAAGCTCTATCAGGTTCCACGCATGGCGGATATTTTCGTCGTTTTCGCTTCCGACCGCCACCACCGACCCAACCGAAAGCCGGTCAAGCATCAGCTTGACGGTCTTTGCGATACCCTCGCATACTCCGATGCCGTGGGACAGTATTCCGTAGATCTCATGGGAATAGCTCTTCCCGACCTTCTCGTATTTCACGTTATTGAAGATGAAACTGCGGACAAATCCGACAGCGCGCACCGGATCGAGGTCATATGCCGGGCGCAGAAGCCTGTCAAGCCGGGTCCCGAGCTGTTTCTTCATCTCCGGTATCTGCTTCACCGGAAAAATGTACTCCGGCGAAAGGTTCATATGCTCCGCGCCCGCCCGGAAGGATACCGAATGCCCTCTGACCCAGAATATCCCGGGGTCGTCGAGCTTCACCTTTGCAAGAATGTCAGCCGCCGTCCGGTATTCCATCCGCGGAATGCGTATTTCGCGCTCAAGCGAAAGAACACCGTCTCTAATCCCGTCATATGCCTCCGCCTCATCCCCGGAAAGGAGCGAGCGGTACCACATCACGAATGTCTTTCCTTTATCACCGCAAACGCTTCGTCGGCAACGGCAACCGTTTCGGCAATGTCCTCGTCGGTCAGCGAAGCATTTATGAAGTGATTGTGGTGATTTGTGAAGAATATGCCGCGTCTGACACACTCGGCGATCCATTCCTGATGAAGCATGAGCGTCGGGTCATCTGCGATCCTGAGATAGAACAGCGACGGCACCCCGCTTACATGGAGATCGTAGCCGTACTTCGCCGCCGCGGATATCAGCCCGTCCTTCAGCTTTGTCCCCTTTTCGATAAGAATCCTCGGGCAGTCGAGCGCCTTCAGCTTGTTGATACAGGCAATCCCTGCCGCAAAAGGCACGGCGGAGAGCCAGTAGCTTCCGGTGTACGAAAGCGACGATACGGAATTTTTGAGGAAATTCTTCCCGCAGAGCGCCGAAACGTTGTACCCGTTCGCCAGCGCCTTGCAGAAGCAGATAAGATCAGCCTCAAATCCGAAATAATGGTCGGAGCCGGCAAGATCGAGACGGAATCCGGCTCTTACGTCGTCGATGATGAGAACAGCGTCGTTGTCGGTGCAGAGCTTCCTTGCCTTCTGCCAGAAATCCTTCGCCGGAAGGGTGTTGTCCATAAAATTGTTGTGCATATACGGCTGAGCGATAACGGCGGCGATCTGCCCCTTGTTGTCGTCGAATGCCTTTGCAAGCGCATCGGTGTCGTTCCAGTCAAGATAGATATTGTTCGACACATCCTCCGGGGTAACTCCGGCATAGTCTATCTTCTGCGTCCACGGAGAGATACCGTGATAGTAGCCCTTGAAGAAGACTATCTTCTTTCTGTGGGTGTAGGCTCTTGCCGTCATGACCGCAGCCGTGGTAACATCGTTTCCGTTCTTTGCAAAGAACGCCCAGTCGGCGGAGTGAACGGTATCGACAAGCAGCTCCGCGAACTCTATCATCTTCATAGAGGGAGCGGTCACACAGTCGCCGAGCTTCCTCTGCGCCGCAGCCGCCGCATCAACGTCGGGATCGTTGTAGCCGAGGATGTTCGGACCGTATGCGCACATATAGTCTATGAAGCGGTTGCCGTCAACGTCCCAGAAACAGCTGCCCTGCGCCCTTTCCGAGAAGAGCGGAAAGGCATCGACCGGGACATAGCACCCCTCAGCCGGTCCCTGATGACCGTATATTCCGGAGGGTATCACCTTTTCGGCGCGTATGAATGCCTCGCGGCTTTTTGTATAATCATTTATTTTATGCATTGTACCTGTTTCTCCTTTTCACGCAAGATAGAGCGACACCCGGTCGAGTATGCGGTTTATGTTATCGACCTGCGATATCATCCCGCCGATCTTTATAAGTCCCTTGCCGACGCAGGCAACACTGTTGACCTTCCCGGCAAAAAGCTGATTTGCAAGCTCAACATCACCGAAAATCATGTACGACATGAATTCCTCCGGCATGGCATGAACCGTTTTCAGAACGTGATCCTTTGCAATAATTCCCGCACCGATCTCATCGCTGATAGCCAGCTTTGCCGTACCGTCAACTATGTACGATGCGCTTGCCCGTCCTATCGGGTCGTTGTTCCCGATCTGCGATATCGCCTCCGTAACGACGTAGAAGGTAAGATACGTGCTTATCCGCATAAAATCCGGGTCGGCAGGATCGCTGTCCGTCGCGCGGAGATACCTTGTCAGCATATCGGTAAGAAGGGTGAACTGCTTCGTCAGAAATCCGATCTTCGTAAAGCCCCTTGAGGGTATCGGAGTGACCGTCCCGTTTATCATCCCGTTGAACTTCGCGCAGGAAGAGAACGGCAGCTTTATGTCCGCCTCCGCAGTACCCTCTCCGACGGTGCATTTCCCGTCGTTGAAGAAGAGCGTGCCGCACGGTCCGTCCTTCACCGATATTCCGACCGCCACCTTTTTCCCCGCTATCAGCTTTGCCGCCCCCTTATCAAGCCTGCAAAGCTCGGTCAGCGCACCCAAGATCGCGTAAAAATTTATAAACGCAAGGGTTCTTTCATCCTTCATGATGTTTACCTCCTGAAATTGTTCGCTGTTATTTAATCAATTTTATCACAGACAAGCCGGTTTGTCAATAAAAAATGAAGTCATACCGTATCCGGACGTCATTTTTCTTTATGTTCCTCAACTGTTTACATTATTTCGCATAATGCCGTGTTGACGCGGCAGAATAAAAATGGTATAATATTTTCACAGAAGAAATCAACTGCATTCGGAGGTCGGTGTCATGAATATCGGTATTATAAGTATTAATTCGGCTTTTCCTGCACAGGCCGAAAAGGAAAATATCCTCGGTCTCAACGGAAAACTTTCAGAAAACGGACTTATCATTTCCGAAAATCAGGCTCTTTCCATTGCCGAAGCAAGAGAGAGCTCCCTTCAGTCAAACGGCAGGATCGAATTCTCCGGCAAAACAGCGGAAAAGATCATCCTCGAATTCGGAAAATCCGCCTGCATCGACAGAGACACCTTTGCCGACACGGTCTGCGAGCTGATAGACATCTTCTATTACCTCAGAAACGGCTACCCGGAGACCCGCTTGAGCGACGACCAGCTAATCTCGGTGATGAGAGAGTGCTTCGACAACGAATGTGCCGGTGATACCGACCTGCTCGCCGACGCGGTCCCCGACAGACTTGCCGGAAAACGCAAAAAATCCCCGACGGAGCCGGAAAGCTATGAATAAACCCGAACGCACAGGACCTGTAAACGAAGCCCTGCTCGACGGGGAGAATTATTTCGTATCGCTGTTCACCGAGGCTCTTTCCCACGGACTCATGTCACAGGCTGAAGCCGACAGCCTCAGAGCCGGGTTCTTCACCCTCCTCGGAAAGAAGACCCTCGATTTCACCGACGGAAAAAGCTCGTCGGTCAGAACCGAACAGGCAGAAGCCCTGATGTCGTCGGTGTTTTACACGGCATCACTCGCGCTGAAATCCTGCCCGTCGGTATACGATGCGATCGACATGATGAAAACCCGCTGTGCGGAGGAGATATACTCAGCCGGAAGAAAGCGGCTTGAAACAAAACTGAAAACCGCAAAGCTGTACCGCTCCCTTGTACTGAAAACAATGCTGAAGTGCGATAACCGCACCTACAAAACCACGCTCGACGACGGAATTAAGGGCTTTTTCCGGCTTTACGACACGGAATTCGGCGCCGACAGAACCGTAATCACCGCCGATTATCCGCTCTTCATACCGGTAACGGGTCTTTGCGGAATCGAATTCATCTGCAAATACCTTGAGTCGGCATACTATGAAAATCTCTTCTGCTCCCTGTTCACACAGGACGGCATAAAAAACGTCCTGAAGGCAGTGTGCAGTGACCCGGCAGAGGACGTTTTCAGTATTTTCGGCTCGGTTCTGACCGCCGCGCTGAACTGCGCGCTGTCAGGCGGCGATCCCGTGACCCTCCGTGTGACAAAAGCCGGAGCCGACTATCTTGCGGCAAAAACCGCACCCTTGGGAGTATACGATATGCGAAGGCTTTACTCCTCATCGGCAGAGAAGCTGCTTTCGGTCGCGGAAGTTAAAAACACCGCAGAGACCGCCTATGTCATCTCTGCGGCGGGAAGCATAGGGGCAGAGGTGCACAGGGCGCTTTCGCTGAACGCCGCCGACAGGGTATTCTTCGCAACCTGCCGCGATTGAACACAGGTGATGACCCCGCACGGGGACTGTCATATAAATGTTTTTTGTTCAGGAGGAAAAATTCATGGCAAACAGATTTGTTCTCAATGAGACAAGCTATCACGGAAAGGGCGCGATCACCGCGATCGCGGACGAGATCAGGGGACGCGGCTTTAAAAAGGCTTTTGTCTGCTCCGATCCCGATCTTATTAAATTCGGCGTCACGAAAAAGGTGACGGACGTCCTTGACAGCGCAGGCATTCCTTATGAAATATACAGCGGAATAAAGGCTAACCCCACAATCGAAAACGTGCAGACAGGCGTTGCGGCTTATAAGGCAAGCGGCGCCGAATGCATAGTCGCCATCGGCGGCGGCTCATCAATGGACACCGCAAAGGCAGTCGGCATCATCATCAATAATCCGGAATTCGCCGATGTCCGCTCACTTGAAGGCGTTGCCCCGACAAAGCATAAGTGCGTTCCGATCATCGCCGTCCCGACGACCGCCGGTACCGCCGCAGAGGTCACGATAAACTACGTCATAACCGATACCGAAAAGAACCGCAAAATGGTCTGCGTCGATGTCCACGACATTCCCGTCGTCGCCGTCGTTGACCCCGACATGATGTCCTCAATGCCGAAGGGACTCACCGCCGCAACCGGCATGGACGCTCTCACCCACGCGATCGAAGGCTTCATCACAAAGGGCGCATGGGAAATGAGCGATATGTTCCACCTCAGGGCAATCGAACTCATATCGAAATACCTCCGCGCCGCCGTTGCCAACACTCCCGAAGGCAGAGAAGGCATGGCTCTCGGTCAGTATATCGCCGGAATGGGCTTCTCAAACGTCGGTCTCGGAATCGTGCATTCAATGGCTCACCCGCTCGGCGCACTCTACGACACCCCTCACGGAGTTGCAAACGCAATAATCCTCCCGACCGTCATGGAGTACAACGCTCCGGCAACCGGCGACAAATACCGCGCCATCGCCGCCGCAATGGGAGTAAAGGACACCGAAAAAATGACGCTTGAGGCAGCAAGACGCGCCGCTGTCGACGCCGTAAAGCAGCTCTCAAAGGACGTCGGAATTCCCGCAGACCTGAAGAATATCGTAAAGAGAGAGGACGTTGACTTCCTCGCCCAATCGGCATACGACGACGCCTGCCGCCCCGGCAACCCGAGAGACACGTCAGTCGCCGAGATAAAGGAGCTTTACCTCTCGCTTCTCTGAAAACCGTCTCTGTCATAACCGCCTTTTATAAAACGTAAACAAAACCTGACTGCATACAGATTATGCGGTCAGGTTTTGTTATATTCAGAAAAATGTTATCTGATTCGTGTCGCTCAGCCCCTCAAGCACACCGTTCTCCTTCAGCACCTCAACAACCGCCTTTGTAAGCTTGGCTTTCAGCCGCAGATCCTCGACAGAGAGTATCTCCCCGCCGTCTCTTGCCGTTTCAATGGCAAGCGCGGCATTCTCGCCGACCCCGGCAAGCGAGTTAAACGGAAGACGTATCCTCCCGTCCTCCGGAACATAGGCAAATGCCTTTGATTTGAAGAAATTGACCGGCAGGAACTTTATCCCCCTCGCATAGCACTCGTTAATAAGGTTGAGTGTGGCAAGCATCGCCGTCTCCTTCTGCGAAGCCTCGTTTCCCTTGTCGTTTATCTCCTTCATCGTCCGGACAACACCGGCTTTTCCGCTCATAGCGATCCCGGCATCAAATCCTCCCGGCGCCGCCGTGAAGAATGCGGAATAGAACACCAGCGGCATATGGACCTTGTACCACCCGAGACGTATTGCCGACATGACGTATGCCGCCGCGTGCGCCTTCGGGAACATATACTTGATCTTCTTGCAGGAACCGATGTACCAGTCGGGAACGCCGTGCTCCTTCATCTCCGCCTCCCACTCCGGCGTAAGTCCCTTACCCTTACGCACCGCCTCCATTATCTTGAATGCGTGCGCGTTCTCGACACCGTAGCGGATAAGGTCGTTCATTATGTTGTCACGGCACCCGATAACGTGCGAAATGTCGCATATCCCGTTGTTGATAAGATCCTGCGCATTTCCCGTCCATACGTCCGTCCCGTGCGAAAGCCCGGAGATCTGAAGCAGGTCGGCAAAGGTTTTCGGCTTCGCCTCCTCAACCATCTTCATGACAAACCGCGTTCCGAACTCCGGAAGCCCGTAGGTGCCGAGGTTCGCTTCAATGTCGCCCTGCCGTATTCCGAGGGACTTTGTCGAGCTGAACAGCTCGTAAACCTCCGGATCGTTCATCGGAACGTCCATAACGCTTGTGCCGCTGTACTTTTCAAGCCACTTGTACTTGGTCGGAATATCGTGCCCCAGCTCGTCAAGCTTAAGAAGCGTGTCGTGAAGATATGCAAACGTGAAATGCGTCGTGACAATGTCTGAATTCGGGTCGTCCGCCGGATGCTGCACCGGACAGAAGTCGTATATCTCATACTCCCTCGGCACAACAACTATCCCTCCGGGATGCTGCCCGGTCGTGCGCTTGACCCCGACGCAGTGATTGACAAGCCGCTGAACCTCCGCCTTGTTGACGGTTATCCCCTTCTCCTCAAGGTACTTCATGACGTAACCGTAAACCGTCTTGTCAGCAAGCGCACCGATCGTCCCGGCACGGAAAACGTTCTCCGCACCGAAAAGCTCTTCGGTGTACTTGTGTACCTTGCCCTGAACCTCGCCCGAGAAGTTAAGGTCTATATCCGGCGATTTGTCTCCGTAGAAGCCGAGGAACGTCTCAAACGGTATATCGTGACCGTCTCCCCTCAGCTTCTCTCCGCATACCGGACATACCGCATCTGGAAGGTCAAACCCCGAACCGACATGATCGGGATTCGAAAAATCGCTGTACCTGCATTTCGGGCAGTAATAGTGCGGCGGCAGGGGATTGACCTCCGATATTCCCGCCATCGACGCAACGAACGACGACCCGACCGACCCTCTCGAGCCGACCAGATACCCCTGACTCTCGCTGAACCACACCAGTTTCTGCGCGATCATGTAAAGCACCGCAAAGCCGTGCTTGATTATGGAGGTCAGCTCCTTGTCAAGCCGCGAACGGACTATCTCCGGTATGGGCTTTCCGTACTTTTTCTCGGCATTTTCGTAGCAGATCCTCTGAAGATCCTCCTCCGCCCCGTCCATGTGCGGGGTGAACGTCCCTTTGGGGAAAGGACGTATGTCGGCATCTATCATGTCTGCGATCCGGTTGGTGTTCGTGATAACGACCTCTTTTGCCCTCTCCTCTCCGAGATAGGCAAATTCCTCAAGCATCTCCTCCGTTGTCCTGAAATATATCCCGGTATCCTTGTCGGCATCGGAGAATTTCATGCCCTTAAGAAGTATCTTGCGGTATATTTCATCGTGTCTGTTGAGAAAATGCGCATCGCAGGTCGCAACCACCGGCTTTCCCAGCTCGTCGGCAATCGATATCAGCCTTCTGTTGAACTCCCGTAAATCCTCGTCAGACCCCGCGCGCCCGTTCGCAATGAGGTACCTGTTGTTGCATATCGGCTGAATCTCTATGTAATCGTAATAAGACGCAATTTCAAGTAAATCTGCTCTCGAGCGGTTCTCAAGCATCGCATTGAAAAGCTCCCCCTCCGAGCAGGCAGAACCGATTATCAGCCCCTCACGGTAGTTGTCAAGAACCGTTTTCGGAATCCTCGGGTGCTTTTTGAAATAGTTGAGATAGCTGAACGAAACCAGCTTGTACAGGTTCTTCAGTCCCACCTTGTTCTTCACAAGGATGATCATGTGATATGTCCGCAGCTTCAGACAGTCAACCTTGTCCGCCATCGCCGCAGTCATTGCCGACAGGCTCCTGATCCCCTCCTGCTGAAGCTTCTCAGCCATTTTGAAGAAGATAAGCGCCAGCATCTCCGCATCGTCCGAGGCTCTGTGGTGATTGAAATCGCCGAGCCCGAAATATTCGGCAAGTATGTCAAGCTTGTGCTTCTTGAGATCGGGATTCACATACCGCGACAACGCGACCGTGTCAAGATACGTGTTGTCAAACGGCATCCCGTTGTCGTCGCAGACCTTGCGTATAAAGCTGGTGTCAAACCCGGCATTGTGCGCGATAAGCACCCTGTCCCCGGCAAAATCAAGAAAAGCCTTCACCGCCTCAGCCTGAGACGGCGCTCCCTTCACCATGCTGTCGGTTATCCCGGTAAGCTCCGTGATATTCTCCGGAATGTGCATCCCCGGATCGGCAAAGGTATTGAATTTGTCAATGATCTCCCCGCCCCGGACAAGAACCGCACCTATCTCGGTGATCCTGTCGTTCATCGCCGAAAGACCGGTAGTCTCGATATCAAAAGACACAAATTCCGCGTCGGCAAATTCCGCGTCACAATTCCCGTAAACCGCTCTTGCCGTATCGTCAACGAAATATGCCTCCATGCCGTAAATGACCTTCATCCCGGTCTTGTCGGCAACAAGCATCGCGTCCTGATACCCCTGAACGTTTCCGTGATCGGTTATCGCAACCGCGCGGTGTCCCCAGTTGTAAGCAGTCTTAACCGCAACGTCCGGCGGTATAAGCGCATCCATCGCCGACATCTGCGTGTGAAGATGAAGCTCCACGCGCTTCTCCGGCGCATTGTCGGTACGCTCGACCTTCTTTATCAGCGCGACCGCATTCGGCGAAACCGTAAGCTCACCGTCAAACCTGTCTGTCCTGACCGCGCCGTACACCGCATAAGCGTTTCCGTCCTTCAGCTTCGATACAAATCCCCCCGCCTCTTCCGCGGGAAGTATCATCTTGCAGTATATCGACGCATCGTCGTCGGTAATCGCAAAGTTGACAATAGTCTTGTCCCCCTTGCGCGTGTCCTTGGTCTCAATGGCGTACGCAACCCCGAGAACGCAGACCCGCCGTATCGGGGAGGTCAGATTTCTCAGCGGAACCGGGTCAATTTCAGACATCTCGCCGAGTATCATTTCAGGCGCCGATACGTCAAAAACCGTGTTCCCGGCTTTTATATACCCCTCATCGGTTCTGACTGTCTCCGAAAGCCCATCCCCGCTCAGCGAAATGACCTTTTTCAGCTGCGGCTTGTCCGGCTCGTTCACCTCAACCGTGGTCTTTCCCTGCCCGCGGAAGGACGTATCGACCGGAATGTCAAGCAGAGCCTTCCTCTGCGCCTTTTCGTACTCGTCATAGTCGAACCGGTAGCCCTCTTCCTGCTTTATTTCGACCTTGTATTCCAGCCCGAACTCCGAGCGAATTATCCCGGCAAGTATCTCCGGCGTCTCCGCGCGGTTTATAAGCCCGATCCCGCCCTCGGAAAACCCGATCTCAATCGTCAGTGTGTCCTCGCCGAGCATCGCGGTATAATTGCCGAAAAAGCCCTTCGACACCGCCCCGATCCGCTGAAGCTCTGTTATCAGCTGCCCGATATACCGCTCCGAAAACAGCTCCTTCGGGTACTGCGGAAGTATCTTCACGGTATTTATGCCGTAAGCCTCGCATATCTCACCCTCGACGGTGTAAAGAATATCCTTATCAACGATCTCCGGAAAGGAAACGCGCGCTTCTATCATTTTCAGCTCTTTTTCGACCCTGACCCGCTCGCAGTATGCGTTCTCAAGTATCAGCCGGTACTCCTCGCGCGGAGAGTATTTTTTGAATTTTTCAAGAAAAGCAATTTTCCCTTCCAAACCCGCACTTCCTTTCGGAGAGGGAGGAACGTCTTCCTTCTTTGAAAGAAGGAAGCGAAGAAGCGTACTGAAAAAAATAATATTTTGTATTATCAATACAATCCTTTTCAGTACGTCTCTTTGCTACTTTCTCTCAGAGAAAGTAGACGTTCCTCCTCCCAATCAATCTCTAACTATTTTCAAAACTTCTTCAAACAACCGGTCGGCAAGACCTTCTTCGGGGAGCTTGCCGATAACAACGCCGTGACGGAAGAGAAGCGCCTCACCGTCGCCGCCGGCGATCCCGATGTCAGCCTCTCTCGCCTCACCGGGACCGTTAACCGCGCAGCCCATCACCGCAACGGTTATCGGTCTGTCCGCCCTGACGGAGGAAAGCCTCTCCTCGACCTCGGAGGCGATCTTTATAAGATCGATCTTCGTCCTCCCGCAGGTGGGACAGGAAACGACCCTCACAGCCCCCCGCGCCAGTCCGAGAGAAGAAATAAGCGCCTTCCCCTCGCGCACCTCGTTCACCGGATCGGCAGTGAGCGACACCCGTATAGTATCGCCGATACCGTCGCAGAGCAGACTCCCGATCCCGACTGCGGAACGCAGAACTCCCGGCTTGTATGTACCCGCCTCGGTAACTCCGAGATGAAGCGGATAATCGCACTTCCCGGCAAGGATACGCACCGCCTGTATCATCGTCCTCACATCAGACGACTTGACCGCAAGCACCGTGTCGTAAAAATCATATTTTTCAAGCAGAGCCGCATGAAGCAGCGCGCTTTCCGCAAGCGCCTCCGGGGTGGGAGAGCCGTATTTTTCAAGTATCTCCCTCTGAAGCGACCCGCTGTTCACGCCTACCCTTATCGGTATCCCGGCATTCCGGCAGGCGGCAACAACAGCCTTCACCCGCTCCTCCCCGCCGATGTTTCCGGGATTTATCCTGATCTTGTCCGCCCCCGCCGCCGCGCTCTCAATTGCAAGACGGTAATTGAAATGAATATCCGCAACTATCGGAACGGTGATCCCCGCCTCCTTCAGCCGCGAAATGTTCCGCGCAGACTCTCTGTCCGGCACCGTCATTCTGATTATATCGCATCCTATGTCCCGAAGCTGTCGCATCTGCGCAAGCAGAGCCGGAAAATCCGCACTTGAAACATTCGTCATCGACTGCACCGGAATCTCCGCGTCCCCGCCGATGTATATGTTCCCGACCTTTATCTTCCGGGAACGCCTTCTGTACTGATTGTATTCCATAACTATTTCTTTATCAGCCTCGTAATGTCCTGATAGGTAACGAAAAGCATAAGCAGCATAAGCAGCGCAAGCCCGACGAAATTGATATACCCCGCTATCTCGCGCTTCACCGGCTTCCCGATTATCAGCTCAACAATCAGAAGAACTATCTGCCCGCCGTCAAGCGCAGGAAACGGCAGAAGGTTGAAAATTCCGAGACTCAGCGCAATAAACGCCGTCAGATACATAAGATTCATCCCGCCGTCGTGCGCCGCGACCGCATTCCCGATCTCCCCGGTTATCCCGATGGGACCCGAAAGCGCGTCCACGCCGTATTTCCCGGTAACAAGGTCGATAAGCGAATCCCATATCATCCTCACCGACGTCAGCGACTGCCAGAACGAGTGCTTCACCACGTTTCCGAAGCTCTTGCGCTCCGCCTTCACCCGGAAATCCCGCATAGCGACAGTCACACCGCTCTCGGTCTCGGTCTTGAACTCAACACCGGGAATAACGACCGTCTCCCCGCCGCGTATAACGGTGATATCGGTCTTTTCCGTCGCGGAGTGCATGATAATATACGACAGATCATACGACGTGTGAACGCCATGCTTCCCGATTTTAACGATCCTGTCCCCCTCGGCAAGCCCCGCCGTCTGCGAGGACGCGTTTTCCGAAAATGACGCAACGACAGTTGAACCGAGCGCCTGCGAACAGCAGACGATCACGCAGGTCAGCACTATCCCGACAAGGATGTTCATCACCGCCCCCGCGACCATTATGAAAAATCTCTGCCATACCGGCTTGGAACTCAACGAGTTCTCGCTCCCCGAATCCTCATCCTCGCCGTCCATGCTGACAAATCCACCGATGGGAAGCAGCCTCAGTGAGTACGCAATTCCGGTCTTCTTCGATTTCTTCGACACCACCTTCGGTCCCATCCCGACCGAAAACTCGTTGATCCCGACCTTAAACACCCGCGCCATCGTGTAATGACCAAGCTCATGTATAAGTATCAGAAACCCGAATATAAGCAGCGCTATAATAACATTCAACATATCAGACTCCAGTTAGTTTTTGTTTGGGGGGAAAACGTCTTCTTTCTTTGAAAGAAAGAAGCAAAGAAGCATCTAAAAAAATTATTAATTTATTGCTTTAACCTTGAAAACTCAGCGAAACGGCGCTTCTTGCCTTCCCCTTGAGGGGAAGGTGCCCGAAGGGCGGATGAGGTGTAGCTTTTTCATTCGAAACCGTCATAGTAACAGTTGCGGTGCAAAACGCACCCAAGCCTCACACCCCGGCTCTCCCCGCCGCCATCTCAGCCGCCATCCTCCGTGCCTCACGGTCGGCAGCCTCGATATCCTCAAGCGTCGGACATTCAACCTCCGGCGCATTCTCCGTCACGGCGGACACGATATCCGAAATATCGGTGAACGATATCCTGCCGTCAAGGAACATTGCAACCGCCGCCTCGTCCGCACCGTTCATTACCGCGGGAACCACCCCGCCCCTCTTCACCGCACGGTAAGCAAGCGGCAGAAGCGGAAACGCCTCCCCGTCCGGCTCTGCAAAAGTAAGCCGCGACAGCTTCACAAGATCAAGCTCCGCCACCGGGCTGTCGTATCTTTCGGGGTATGTGAGCGCATACTGCACACAGAGCCGCATATCCGGCGCACCCATCTGCGCAATGACCGCGTTGTCAGTATATTCCACCATAGAATGTATTATACTCTCGCGGTGCACCGCCACATCGACCTGCTCCGGCGCCACTCCGAACAGCATCACCGCCTCAATGACCTCAAACCCCTTGTTCATAAGGGTCGCGGAATCGATTGTAATGCGGTTTCCCATGCTCCATGTCGGGTGGGCAAGCGCGTCGGCGGGAGTTATCCTCGCAAGCTCCTCCCGCTTCTTCCCGAAAAACGGACCCCCTGAGGCAGTGAGAATTATTTTTTTTATTTTCTGCCCCGAAAGGCACTGGAACACCGCCGAATGCTCGCTGTCCACCGGCAGTATCATGACCCCCCGCCGCTCAGCCTCAGCCATAACGACTTTCCCGTAAGTGACAAGCGATTCCTTGTTTGCAAGCGCCAGCCTCTTCCCGGCTCTTATAGCCGCAAGCGTCGGACGCAGACCGGCGATCCCGGAAACCGAGTTCAGAACCGTGTCGGCATCGGCTTCGGAAGCGATAACCTCGGCAGAATTCTTCCCGGATATTATCCTCGTCCCGGTGTCGGCAACCCTCACCGCAAGGTCGGCAGCCGCTCTTCCGTCGGCAACCGCACAAAGCCCCGGCGAAAACTCCCGTATCTGTTCCTCAAGAAGCGATATGTTGCTCCCCGCCGATAAAGCCGTAACTTTTATGTTTCTGTGCCGGCATACGTCAAGTGCCTGCCTCCCGACAGACCCCGTAGAGCCGAGCACCGCTGTTTTTTCTGTCAAAACATTACTCCTGATATCCCCGGCTCACGAAAATAGCTTCAGCACCGGTATGAATTCCGTCATGAAATATATGAACGGGGACACGCATATCACGCTGTCAAAGCGGTCAAGCACCCCTCCGTGTCCGGGAAAGAGCTTCCCGTAATCCTTGATCCCGAACTTCCTCTTCACAAGCGACATTATAAGATCTCCGCACTGCGAGACAAGGCTGACGATAAGCGTCACCAGCGCAAGCGGAAGGTAATTCGGCTTCGATTCCGTCACAGCCCCTATGAGAAGCCCGTAAAGAAGCGTGACAAGCACTGCGCACACCGTTCCGCCGACCGAACCCTCAACCGTCTTTTTCGGGCTGACATCCGGTATCAGCTTGTGCTTCCCGAACGCCCTGCCGCAGAAATAGGCAAACGTGTCGGTCACCCACGGAATGATGAATGCAAGAAGATAAATATATCGCCCGTGCTCAAGGTCGCGGAGCAAAACAAGCGCCGAAAACCCGAACGAAATGTAAACCGCAGTCGAACAGGAAAACGCCGCCGTCTCCACCGGAAACCGGTGCTTCGAAAATACAGACACCGAAAAGGTATAGGTGATAAGTGCAAAACAGATGAAGAATACATACCCGATAACATCGTTCTTCACATACCGCACAAGAAACGGCATACCGGCCGCGGCAATGACAGTCGGCACCGAAACCGCATAATGCTTCACCGAGTCTATGCACCTCTGCATCTCAAATATCCCGACAGCGGCAAGAAATCCGGCAAGCACCGGAAATGCAAGCGTCCACGAGAAAATAAAGAACGGTATCATCACCGCAACCATGACGATCGCCGTTATAACCCTCTGTTTCATTCTGACTCTTTTCCTTTTTACAAAAGTTCTTGAAAATTCTTAAGGCGGGTGGGAGCAATGCCAAGGCATTGCTCCGGGC
>UMLQ01069560.1_pt1 | contig 21731 bp, 19 predicted proteins | sample 1966631 | NCBI WGS metagenome assembly UMLQ01 (sample SAMEA4836206, study PRJEB28245) | human gut metagenome | biome: gut microbiome; material: fecal sample | place: Denmark | collected 2008 | reverse complement strand
GACCTCAAGTATCTGGGCGGCAAGAAAAAAGTTGCGCTCGAGGCAGGATGCGTCGCATACTACGACCGCACGGTCATACTCTCCGAAATATATGCAGTCGCGCGCGGCCTCTTCCTCCGATGATCTTGCGTTCAGCGAATAGCAGCCGGGAAGGTCGGTGAAAACATATGTATGTCCGTCCGTTATCCTCTGTCCGGCGGCGCAGGATACCGTCTTTCCGGTCCAGTTTCCCGTGTGCTGTTTCATGCCGGTCAGGCTGTTGAACACCGTGCTTTTTCCCACGTTCGGGTTTCCGGCGAGGACGGTCACTGTTTTTTCGTTATCGGTAATTGTCTTTCCTTTCTTCGGCTGCTACGGTTATCTTTTCGGAGTCGGCGCGGCGGACGGCTATTACCGTGCCCTTTACGGAAAAAGCCGTCGGGTCGCCGAGGGGACTTTTTCCGATGCATCTGACAACGCTTCCGGGCGTGAATCCGAGGTCAAGAAGCCTTCTTCTGATATCACCGGTGTTGTGCAGCTCCGTGACTCTTCCGGACTGCCCCGGTTTCAGCTCCGACATTTTCCTTGTCATGTTCTGTTTCCTCACTTTTCGTTTTCCGAACGTTTTGCTTTTATCAGCCTCTATAAGTCTATGCCGCGCAGCGTGCCGTGTTACACCGGCAGCAAAAAGCGGCTATTGACATATTCGCATTCCGGGGGTAAAATATTAGTGTACCGGAATTCCGGTGCATACCGGACGAAAGGACTTCGCACTGCGAATGTGATCTGACAATGGAAATGTCAAAAGGCAGGCTGACACGCATCTTCTCGAAAATACCGACGCTTGAGACGCAGAGACTTACCCTGAGAAAGCTGATCCCGGAAGATTACCGCGATATGTTTGAATATGCGTCGCTTGAACGCGTGACGGAATATCTCCTGTGGTCGCCGCATCAGTCTCCGGATCAGACATACAGATATCTTGAGTCGCTTCAGAACAGCTACCGGCGCGGAGAGTTTTTCGACTGGGCGGTGGTGCTCCGCACGACCGGGAAGATGATCGGAACCTGCGGGTTCACCAGCTTTGAGCTTTCCCATGCAAGAGCCGAGGTGGGGTATGTGCTGAATCCCGCGTTCTGGGGGCAGGGAATTGCGAAGGAGGCGGTTATGGCGGTGACGTCATTCGCCTTTTCCGAGCTCGGAATGAACCGGGTCGAGGCGCACTACATTGAAGGAAACGAAAGAAGCCTTCACGTCATGCAGGCGTGCGGAATGGAATTTGAGGGGATGTTCAGACAGTATATGCTCATCAAGGGCAGATTCAGGAATATCGGAATCTGTGCCGTTACTGCAGACAGGTTCCCGAAAGAGATTTTTTACGGGAAAAAGCCTTCAGTCGGATGGATGAGACGGAGATTCATGTGAGGATCTGAGCCTGTCTTAGGGCAATGCGCACAAATACAGAGCCTCCGATTTGTGTAATACGACTAACCGTTTTATTATTTTTTACAAAAAAACTCGAAAATATCTTGACAAATCAGCGATAATAATGTATTATATTAATCAGTGCCACAGTTCCGGCACCGTGATTTTCCGTCTGACCGGGAGTGTTTGCCGATATGCACAAATTTTTTGCCGACAGAGACGCAATTTCCGGCAACAGAATAGTTCTGTCCGGCGATGATGCACGCCATATTTCGTTTTCGCTGCGCATGAAGGTCGGAGAACACATAACTGTTGCTCTTCCTGACGGGAATGACTGCTTCTGCACACTTGAATCGTTTGCCGGCGGAAACGTAACCGCGGTCATCGATTCGGTAAGCAGATCGGAATCAGAGCCGCCGGCAAGAATAAGGCTTTTTCAGGCTCTTCCCAAGGGGGATAAGCTTGAGGTCATAATTCAGAAGGCTGTTGAGTGCGGCGCGGCGGAGATAATTCCGTTCGAAAGCAGTTTCTGTGTTGCAAAGGTGAAGGATCCCGAAAAAAAGCTGATCCGCTGGAACCGCATCGCATACGAGGCGGCAAAACAGTGCGGCAGGAGCATTATACCGAAGGTTCTGCCTCCCGTTTCGTTCAGAGACGCCGTGAAAAGTGCGTCGGAGGACGGACTTGCGATATTCTGCTATGAAAACGAGCGCGCCAAAAAGCTCGGCGAGGTGCTGACGGGCAGCGATCCGGACACGATTTCGGTGGTCGTCGGTTCCGAGGGAGGCTTTTCTCCCGAAGAGGCACGTTTTGCCGGGGAGTGCGGGCTTACCGTTACCGGGCTCGGTACAAGGATCCTGCGGTGTGAGACGGCGCCAGTATTTGTTCTTTCCTGCATATCTTTCGCAAGAGAGCTGTGCTGACTGATATATAAAAAATTATTTGTAAAACAATTCCGGAGGGCAGTATTATGTCAAATAGATTATTCCAGGGTATCATTCATCAGATGAAGGACGCTGTCGACAGAGTCATCGGCGTGCTTGACGAGAACGGTATCATCATTTCGTGCAGTGACCTTGCAAAGATAGGCGGAACAAGACAGGGCGTGAGGGACGAGCTTTCGTATACCTCCGAAACCGTTATGTCCGGCGGCTATACATACAAGCCGATCGGTTCCGGCGCAAAGACAGAATATATTGTCTTTGTCGAGGGCGAGGACAAGCAGGCTGAAAGACTTGCCGCGATCCTCTCCATCTCCCTCGGCAGCATCAAGGGGCTTTACGATGACAAATACGACAAGGCTTCGTTTATAAAGAATGTTATACTTGACAACATTCTTCCGAGCGACATCTACCTCAAGTCCAAGGAGCTTCACTTCAGCAACGATGTCATGCGCATCGTAATGCTTATCAAGTTCATCGGAAAGAACGAGATCATCCCTTACCAGATGGTTCAGAATATGTTCCCCGACAAGAACAAGGACTATGTAATAAGCGTCGGTGAAAGCGATATCGTGCTTGTCAAGGAAGTAAAACCGAACTATGACACAAGAGCTATCGAAAAGATCGCTCAGTCGATCTCCGACACCTTCGGGACCGAGTTCTATACAAAGGTATCCATCGGTATCGGTACCGCTGTCGAGAGCATCAAGGATCTTGCCCGCTCCTACAAGGAGGCACAGGTCGCCATCGAGGTCGGAAAGGTGTTCGATACCGAAAAGAATATCGTAAGCTACGAAAACCTCGGCATCGGCAGACTTATATATCAGCTCCCGACCACTCTTTGCGAGATGTTCCTCTCCGAGGTGTTCAAGAAGGGAAGCATCGAGACACTTGACAGGGAGACTCTGCTCACCATTCAGTGCTTCTTCGAGAACAATCTCAATGTTTCCGAGACATCGAGAAAGCTCTTCGTCCACAGAAATACGCTTGTTTACAGACTTGAAAAGGTCCGTAAGCTGACGGGACTTGACCTCCGTGAGTTTGATCACGCCATCACCTTCAAGGTCGCCATGATGGTCAAGAAATACCTTACCTCCAAGCCGGTCAAATTCTGATAACTTCACTGTCTGAGACTCGTAAAATTCGGAGTAGCGGCATAACTGCCGCTATTCCGGTTTTTGCTTGACACCGTGGAGTGCCCGGCTGTTTTTTTGCACATACCGGCGATTCGTTCTGCGTTTTTTGCTGACACGGAGGCGTCCGGCGAATGCATCGGAATACGATTTATACGAACAAGGAGGCTTTCGGTCACGGAAGCTGAGCTACACACAGATGATTGAATTTAAAAACGTAAAAAAGACCTACCCGAACGGGACGGAAGCCCTGAACGGGATAGATCTGAGAATAGACGACGGTGAATTTGTCTTCATCGTCGGTGCGTCCGGCGCGGGCAAATCCACGCTGACGAAACTGCTGACAAGAGAAGAAAAGATCACCGAGGGACAGCTGACCGTCAACGAATTTGACCTTGTCAAGATGCCGGAACGCAAGGTCCCGTACTACCGCCGGCAGATCGGTGTGGTCTTTCAGGACTTCAGACTGCTTCCGGATATGACTGTATTTGAAAATGTCGCGTTTGCCATGCAGATAATCGGCGAATCAAAGAAAACCATAAAGCGCAGAGTGCCGACGATACTCAACATCGTCGGGCTTCAGGATAAGGCAAACAGTTTTCCGTCTCAGCTTTCCGGCGGCGAACAGCAGAGGGTGGCTCTTGCCCGCGCTCTTGCCAACAATCCCGCAACGATAATCGCGGACGAGCCTACCGGAAACATTGACCCCAAGCTCAGCCTTGAGATCATGAACCTGCTTGTCAAGATACATAAGCGCAACAAGACGGTTATCGTCGTAACGCACGAAAAACAGCTTGTTGACTATTTCCAGCAAAGAGTCGTGACCATCGACAACGGTGTTGTTGTCAGCGACAGGGTGGGAGGTATGTTCAATGCGCAGGTATAAGGTTTCATACTTCTTCGGACAGGCATTTCGGGGAATGTGGCGCAACGGCATGATGACACTTGCATCGGTAACGGTGCTTCTCTCCTGTCTCATAGTCATGGGCTGTTTCTCCATGCTTGTCGTAAATATCGATTTCAACCTCGGACAGCTGAAAAATCTGAACGAGATCGTTGCATTTGCCGACACCGACAAGCCGTATGCAGCCGATTCTGCGGCTCCGCTTGCACCGGCTGTCAGGGCTGACGGAAAAACGTTTCTCGGCTGGTCGACCGATCCTGATGCCACAGCCGCTGAATATCAGCCCGGTTCCTCCTTCAGGGTCACCGGCGATAAGGCTGTCTGCGGTGTCATTACCGTGTATGCGGTGTGGGAAGGCGGAGTGACGCGCGACGGGTTGAAGATAAGATACAGCGCCGCGGGCATTGCCGTTGACGGTAAACTTCCGGATGACGCAGATGCTGCCGCCGACGAGAGCTATGCTCTGGCGGAAGCTCCCGAGGCGAGGAGCAGCGCGATCGAATTTGTCGGCTGGGCGCTTGTTCCGGATGCCGACGAGAATACAAAGCTCTATGCTCCGGGTGATGAGTACAAGGTTTCTGCCGCAGACGCAAAGGGCGGGGTAATTACCTTCTATGCGATATGGAGCACCCCTGCTTCCTTCTCTGAGTATGCTCTTGTTTACGATTCAAACGGTGTTGACTGCGAAATGCCGACCGATTCCGCCGTCAGGCTTGGCAATATAAAGAAAAAGCTTGACGGACTTGAGAATATCGCCGAAAACGGGATTAAATTTGTTTCAAAGGAAGAAACGCTTGAATCCGAGAAGGAAAAGCTCAAGGATTATCCCAGCCTGCTCGCAACTCTTGAGGAGGGAGACAATCCTTACCCGGATTCGTTTGTTATAACCTATAAGGACAATGCTTCGGTTTCGGCACTCAACCTTCAGCTCAAAAATATCGACGGGATTTATAAGACCCGGTGCCGCGCCGATATCGCGGAAAATATTCAGAATCTGAAAAACGGCATAATCCTGATATTCACGTGGTTTATGGCGATACTCTTCATCGTCAGTATCTTCGTTATCATAAACACCGTCAAACTCGCCGTTGTCGGAAGGAGCAAGGAGATCACCATCATGCGCTATGTCGGTGCAACGAAGTGGTTCATTGCGCTTCCGTTTGAGCTTGAAGGGATCATAATCGGGCTCTTCTCGGGACTTGCCGCGTTCTTCCTTCAGTGGTATATGTACGGATACGTCCAGAAGATGGTCATGACAGACATTCAGATGATAAAGGTCATGCCGTTCGGGGATATCAGGATCATATTGCTTGCGGGATGTGTCGTTATCGGTGCGCTTACCGGTTTTATCGGAAGCCGCATAGCGATAAGAAAATATCTCAAGGCATAAATTGCGTTCATCGCGTGAAAGGAGCAGCTGAATGAAAAAAGCCGGAAGAATGCTTAAACCGGTCGTTTCACTTGCAATTGCGGCGGCGACCGTGCTGACTATGGCGCTTTGCCTGCCTTTCAACACTTTGGATACGGAGGCGGCGAAAAAGATCACCGAGGCTGACATAAACGCCGTCAGGGACAGAATCAAGGCAAATGAAAAAAAGATAAAGGAATATCAGGACGCGCTCGCGTCGATCGGGAAGGATCTTGACAGTGCGCTTGAAGCCAAGGCTCAGCTTGATCAGCAGATCCAGTACATTCAGTCGAATGTGGAGGAGACGGAAGAGCTTATCGTCAGATACGAGCAGCTGATAAAGGAGAAGGAGGCTCTTATCGCCGACAGGGAAAGTCAGATTTCCGATAAATACAATGATTTTCTCGAGCGTCTCCGCATATCATATGAAGACGGATCGCAGAACTATCTTGAACTGCTTATAAGCTCCGACAGCCTTGTCGATTTTATTACCCGGATCGACAATCTCGGCTCGGTGCTGACATATGAGCAAAGGACTATGGATGAGCTTGAAAAGGAAGTCAGCGATCTTGACGAGCTTAAAAAGTCGCTTGATATCAAGAAGAGCGAGTATGTCGAGCTCGGAAAATATCAGAGCCAGTCAAGGGCGGATCTTAACAGCAAGCTGAAGGAAGCCGAGCAGCTGGTAAAGAAGCTCCAGAGCGACGAAAATGCCGCGAAAAAGGCACAGCAGAATGCCGCAAAGCAGGATGCCGCGCTTGACAAAGAGCTTGAAAAACTGCTGAAGGAATACGAAAAACAGCAGCAGGCGGAGCAGGCCGGCGCATATCTCTGGCCGCTTGACAGCAACTATCGCTCGATCACTTCCCGCTACGGCTGGAGGATCCTCTGGGGCGAGCGCGACTTCCATCTCGGGGCGGATATTTCCGCACCCTATGGGGCGAATATATATGCGGCAAAGGACGGAACGGTTCTTAAGGCACAGTACAACAGCAGTTACGGCTATTATGTCCTTATCGACCACGGAGGCGGAAAGGCAACGCTTTATGCGCACTCGAGCAAGCTGCTTGTCGTTGCCGGCCAGAAGGTCACGCGCGGTCAGGTTATCGCCAAGGTTGGCTCTACCGGCAATTCAAGCGGTTATCACCTCCATTTTGAGGTCAGGGTCAGCGGAAAAACCACAAATCCCCTGACAAAAGGTCTGCTTGTCATTAAATACAACGGCAAAATGGTTGATCCGGTTGCCAACAATCTTCTGAAATATTACTGTTAAGCATTTCTCCCTGACGCCGCTTGCGGAAATTCCGTGACGCGGCGTCAGGGTGCGGAATGGGAAAGGTCAGTGATCGGTCAAATGACTAAGAAAACGCCACTGTATGTTGTCGTGATAGTTGCGGTGATCGCCGCGGTCGTCACCTTCAACGCGTCTTTTCTGTTTTTTGAGCAGAAATACAACTCAAAGCTGAACGAAACGCTTGCGGGATACTCTTATTTCGACAAGCTGCTCAGCGTCGATGAAATAGTAAGAGCCAATTACATCGGCGATATCGACGATGACGCGCTGAAGGCTTCGGTCGTGCGCGGGTATCTGTCCGGAATCGGCGATAAGTATTCGCTTTATATGACAAGCACCGAGTACGACGAGTTCATGAAGGAACAGAGCGGAAACGCCGTCGGTATCGGTGTCAATGTCATATACGGCGACGCAAGCGGGATCATCGAAATAATCAACGTCCTCCCCGACTCACCGGCGGAGGAAGCAGGAATGCGCGAGGGGGATATTATTGTCTCCGTCGCAGGAAAAAAGGTCGCCGATATCGGGTATTATGCCGCACTTGACATGATACGCGGCGAGGAGGGCACAAAAGCTGAGCTGACGGTTGTCCGCGACGGTACAGAGATACCGTTTACCTGTGAAAGACGCGCCGTAAAAACGCTCAGCGTCACATATCACGTTTTCGGCGGAAGCGGAAACGTCGGTGTGATACGTCTTACCGAATTCAATTCCACGACCCCGGAGCAGTTCAAAAACGCAGTTTCAAAGCTGAAGGATGACGGGTGCGACAGATTTGTGTTTGATCTGCGGAACAACGGCGGCGGAGAGTTGAACAGCATTCTTGAGGTTCTTGACTACCTGCTTCCGGAGGGGCCGATTGCGCATATCTATTATCGGACCGGCAAGGAGAGCCATTATACCTCCGATGCCGCCTGTCTTGAGGCACGAGTTGCAGTCCTGACAAACGGAAGAACGGCATCAGCCGCAGAGCTTTTTACCTCTGCACTGAGGGACTACACCCAGCACGGCGATTACGACGCTGTCCTTGTCGGTACGAAAACCTACGGCAAGGGCGTGCTTCAGAGCTTCTATAAGCTGAAGGACGGTTCGGCGTTCAAGATCTCAACCGGAAAATACAATCCGCCGTATTCCGAAAACTACGACGGCATCGGTATCACTCCCGATATCGTCATAGAGCTTTCTGAGGAAGCGGCTTCGGTCGGATTCTATAAGCTGACCGATGAAAACGATAACCAGCTGATTGCGGCTGTCAATGCAATAAAGTAAAAAAAATTATATAATCCAATCAGCCACGGAGAGCGGCGGCGCATCCGGGGATTCAGGGAAAATTACAGTTTCGCCGCCGGAAAACGGAGAATAACATCATGTCAAAAGAAATCACAGTAACCGAAGAAGGCCTTAAAAAGCTCCAGGATGAGCTTGAGTACCTGAAGACCACCAAAAGAAAGGAAGTCGTTGAGGCGATAAGGGTCGCACTTTCCTTCGGCGACCTTTCCGAGAACAGCGAATACGACGAGGCAAAGAACGAGCAGGCAAAGACCGAGGCACGTATCAGCGAGCTTGAAGAAAATCTGAAGCACGTGAAGGTCATTTCCGACAGCGAGGTCAGCACCGATGTCGTAAACGTCGGAAATATCGTGAAGGTGTATGACGAGTCGTTTGACGAAGAGATCACCTATACTATCGTCGGTTCGACCGAGGCAGACCCGCTTCTTGACAAAATTTCCGACCGTTCGCCTATCGGAAGCGCGATAATCGGCTCAAAGGTCGGCGATACCGTCGATGTCAGCACCCCTGCCGGTCTTGTCAAGCTCCGCATACTTGAAATCTCAAAATAAAGGATGCCGTCAATGGATAATAACAACGTACAGAACACTCCCGAAGAGGAGCAGGATATTGCCGAAATATTCAGAGTCAGGAGAGAAAAGCTCTCAGGCCTCAGAGAGAGCGGGAACGACCCGTTCAGCGAGACTAAATACGATGTCACTGCTAAAAGCTGTGATATAAGGGCGGATTTCGACGCGTACGAGGGTAAGACCGTTTCAATTGCCGGCAGAATTATGAGCCGCCGGATCATGGGTAAGGCATCGTTCTGCGATATTTATGACGGAAACGGCAGAATTCAGAGTTACGTCCGTCGTGACGACGTCGGAGAAGAGGAGTATGCCGGCTTCAAAAAGTGGGATATCGGAGATATCATCGGGATCGAGGGCTTTGCCTTCAGAACCAAGACCGGAGAGATATCGATCCATGCACAGAAGATAAAGCTGCTGTCCAAGTCGCTTCTTCCGCTCCCCGAAAAGTTCCATGGGCTTACCAATACCGACCTGCGTTACAGGCAGAGATATGTTGATCTCATCGTCAATCCCGAGGTCAAGGACACGTTCATAAAGCGTTCGCGCATCCTCTCCGAGATCAGGGCATATCTTGACTCAAAGGACTTCCTTGAGGTCGATACCCCCATTCTCGTACCGCTTGAGATCGGCGCGTCGGCGAGACCCTTCAAAACTCACCATAATACCCTTGATATGGATATGTATCTCCGTATCGAGACCGAGCTTTATCTGAAGCGCCTCATCGTCGGCGGAATGAACCGCGTTTATGAGGTCGGAAGAATTTTCAGAAACGAAGGAATGGATCCGAGGCACAATCCTGAGTTCACGACGATTGAGCTTTATCAGGCATATACCGATTACAAGGGCATGATGGACCTTGTCGAGGAGCTTTACAAGCGGCTTGCCGAGAAGATCTGCGGCTCTCTCAGGATAACCTATCAGGGAGTTGAGATCGACATGGGTCACTGGGAGAGGCTCTCTATGACGGAAGCCGTCAGAAGGTACTCGGGCGTTGACTACTATTCATGGGAATCCGACGAGGCTGCCCGCGCCGATGCAAAGGCTCACCGTGTAGAGGTTCCTGAAAATGCAACAAAGGGAACTGTTCTTGCCGAGTTCTTTGACGCTTATGTCGAGGACAAGCTGATCCAGCCGACCTTTATCTACGATTATCCGGTAGAGAACAGCCCGCTTGCAAAGAGAAAGGCGGACGAGCCACAGTTTACCGAGAGATTTGAGTACTTTATAAACTGCATGGAGTTCGGAAATGCATTCAGCGAGCTGAATGACCCGATCGACCAGAAGGAACGCTTCGAGCGTCAGGTCGCGCAGAAGAAGGCCGAGGAGCCGAACTGCAACGCAGAGGTCGATTACGATTACGTCACCGCGCTTGAGTACGGACTTCCTCCGACAGGCGGTCTCGGCTTCGGTGTTGACAGACTTGTCATGCTGCTTACCGACAGCGCAAGCATCAGGGATGTGCTGCTGTTCCCGACAATGAAACCTTTGGACTAAGCGAGTAGGATTTCGGAGGTTTATGGAGACTTACAGTATAGTTCGTCACCATTTTCATCTCCATTTATCACCACATAATCTCCGATTTTGTACTGGTAAATGTGTAAATCCTCATAACTAATCAAATATCATCATAGTTCTTTAAGAGAGACTCACTACCGAACAAGATAGTGGGTCTCTTTTTTTCGTTACGCCTGTCGATTGATTTCGGCAGGCTTTTTTTATTTTCGGAGGTGGAAATATGCAGAAAAAATTTTTTATTTTTTTCAAAAAACTACTTCGCTTTTTGACCTCAAAAGTTGCGGTAAGGGGTTGTGGGGCAAAACTCCACACCGCACTTTGACAACTAAATATACATTCATCAGGTACGTTCCTTGCGCTGGGGGAAACTCCGAGCCGAGCCTACAAGTGCGCCATGATCCGCTATTGCGGCGAGCGATCAAACTCATGTAGTTGAAACCGAATTGCTTTCGGCGGTGGCGATGACAAGTGCAAGGGTTAATGATACTTCTCTACGGAGGCGGCGGAGGACCCGGCGCGGGTGAGATTCCCATGGACTTGTTTCGCAAACAAGCGTCTGATGTATTCCCTGTGCGTGGGGTGTCGAGGACAAATAACGCACGGTTACATAGCCGTCTGGAAACAGACTGCTATATATTTCTATGAAAGGAGGATACCACATGGAAAACTGTAAAGTGATTGCCATCACGAACCAGAAAGGTGGAGTCGGTAAAACGACAACCGCAGTCAATCTCGGCGTGGGACTCGCAGACTCCGGTAAAAAGGTTTTGCTTGTTGATGCTGATCCGCAGGGTAGCTTAACGGTAAGCCTCGGAGTGAAGAACCCCGATGAATTGGATATCTCGCTTTCTTCCCTTATGCAGTCAGTCATTGATGATGAACAGCCACCCGGTAATGCCATTATCACGCATCCGGAAGGCGTTGACTTGCTTCCTTCTAATATTGAGTTGTCCGGTATGGAAACCGGCCTGTTCAATGTTATGAGCCGTGAGTATGTTCTGAAAAACGCTATCGACGGCATGAAGAAGAATTACGACTATATCCTTATTGACTGTATTCCAGATTTATAACCCGGATGGAACCAAGATTTCCATGAAATTCACTTATCCGGAGCACACCGTAATCGACACCTTCTACACCAATGAAGATGGTTATCTGATTACTCCTGAAACCTTGGGATATGGTAAGGGCTACTATCTGGTTGAGGTGAAGGCGCCTTATGGATACGTGCTGAGCTCTGATCCGGTTTACTTCGACGTTACTGAAGATAACGCGACGGACGAAGGCGGTCTGACCATCGTGAACGTAAAGCGTTCCAACATACCGCAGAAAGGCGTCATCCATATCACCAAGACCGGCGAGGTGTTCCAGTCTGTCGTAATAAACGATCAGATGCACAAACCGGTATACGAAGTAAAGAACCTTTCAGGTGCGGTCTTTGAGATCCGTGCTGCAGAGGACATCTACACCCTGGATGGCGTGATGCATTACGCGAAGGGTGAGCTTGTGGACACCATTACAACTGGGTCTGACGGAATCGCCACCAGTAAGGAACTCTACTTGGGCAAATACGATATCCAGGAAGTCACAGCTCCTCACTCCATGGTACTGAACGGAAAAGTTCAGACTGTTGAGCTCGTGTATGCCGGCCAGGAGATTTCAATTACTGAAACTTCCGGTAACCTCTACAACGAACGCCAGAAAGTGAAAGTGAGTCTGGAGAAAGCTCTTGAGCAGAACGAACTCTTCGGCATTGGCATGAATGCTGAGCTGAAGAACATCACCTTCGGCCTCTATGCCCAGACCGACATTGTTGCGGCCGATGGCACTAAGATTCCTGAGGGCGGACTGATTGAAATCATCGCCTTTGATGAAAATGGTAAGGCTGTTATTTCCACCGACTTACCTTTGGGCAGCTACTATGTACAGGAACGCAGCACTGATGACCATTATATTTTGAGTGATGAGAAATTTGGCTTTGAATTCACTTACGGGGACCAGACCGTAGAGGTCACCCACCTCGCAGTCAATAACGGTGCAGCCATTAAGAACGAGCTTAAGTACGGTTCTGTTTCCGGTCTTAAGGTCGATGAGGATGGCAAGGTGATCAAGGGCGCTGTATTCGGACTCTTCAGCAATGATGAGAATGAGTATACTCGCGAAAATGCGTATATGGTAACAGAAAGCGCAGAGGACGGCACCTTTAAGTTCGAGAATATTCCTTACGGTACCTGGGTTGTTCGTGAGATCCAACCTGCCGTAGGCTTCGTTCTTAACGAGAAGGCATATCAGATTACCATCAAGGAAGATGGCGACGTCGTGGAAATCAAACTCGAAAACCGTTATATCCGTGGTGACATCGAAGGTCTCAAACTTGACGAAGACGGCAACGTCATTGCCGGCGCTAAGTTCGGCCTCTTTAAGCCTGGTACCACCGAGTTTACTGAAGAGACAGCAGTTCTTGTAACCGAGTCTGACTCTGAAGGTAAATTCCGTTTTGAAGACATTCGCTTTGGTAAGTGGATTGTTCGTGAGCTCGTTCCTGCCACGGGTTACGTTCTCAACGAGACTCCTGTCGAAGTGAATATCCAGACCGAAGGTGAAGTCATCAATATCTCCTTCGAGAACAAGTTCATCCGCAGCGACATTAAGGGCTACAAGGTAGACGAAGACGGCAAACCTGTCGAGGGTGCTTTGTTCGGTCTATTCACCGAGACTGACACTGAGTTTACCGAAGAGAACGCAGTGCTCACTGCCAAGTCCGATGCGGACGGTATTTTCTTCTTCGATGACATTCGCTTTGGCAAATGGATCGTAAAAGAGCTTGCCCCTGCAGAAGGCTTTGTGGCCAATGACACTGTTTTCCCGATCGACGTAACCACTGACGGTGCAGTAATTGAAATCAATGCCGAGAACCGTCACATCTACGGTATGGTCCATACCACCAAGGTGGATAAGGACTATCCGGACAATCTCCTTGCCGGCGCCATCTTTGAAATCTACATGGATGTGGATGGCAACAAGGAATTCAATGCTGACGTAGACACCCTCGTTGGTGAAATGGTTGAGTATGAGCCCGGTCTTTACGAGCTTGAGAACCTCAGATACGGCGGCTACTTCCTCTATGAGAAACAGGCCCCTGTTAACTACGTCAAGGACGATGCTTATCATTACTTCGCAATCGTTAATGACGGTGAGATGGTAGAGGTAGAGAACGAAGCCGGTATTGGCTTTATCAATAACCACATGGTTGGCAACCTCAAGATCGTGAAGAGTTCTTCCGATGGACGCGTTGAAGGGTTCTCTTTCCGCGTGACCGGCGAGAACTACGACGAAGTTTTCAAGACTGACGCTAACGGTGAGATCTTCATTGAGGGTCTCCGCATTGGCAAGTATACCGTTACCGAGGTAGAAGATGAAGTCAGTGCAGGTTATAAGCGTCCTGATCCTGTTGAGGTAGAGCTTGTTGCTGATGAAACTCTTACCGTAAACGTTCATAACGACAAGATCACCATCGAAGAGCCGCCTAAGACCGGTGACAATTCCAATATGGGTCTCTGGTTCGGTCTCTTGATGCTAAGCTGTCTCGGTATGGTAGGCACCGTGATCTACGGTCGCAGAAGAAGACGCAAAGATGCGGAGGTATAAGCAATGAAACATAAAGCTATCAAATCCATTTTGTTGGTTATCGCAATGCTGTGTATCCTTTGCTTTCCTGTTCAGGTCATGGCAGAGACACAGCAAGGCACCAACGGTGACGAGCTCCAGCTGATGGAAGCTCAGAAACTTGAAATCCAACTCGGTGCTGAATGGGCCGGTGTGGAGTTTCAGCTTAAAACGGATGCCGGGCTTTATCCCGGTACCGTTGTTGTTGGTCAGGATGGTGTTCTCAGAACCGAGATTGGTGGAAGCTCCACCTACATCCTGACCTGTCTGAAATCTGCAGTTGAGGTGCCGGAACCGACGCAAGACTCTGCCACAACGGAGAAACCGGATACTGAAAATCAGTCTGGTACCGAAAAGGCAGAAGAAGATCAAGCAACTGTTGCCGGCATTCCGGTACTCCACATTGTTCTCTTTGGAGGCGGTATGGTAGTAGCAGTTGGCGCGCTCATCGCAATGCATGTGGTGAAGAAGCGCCGTGAGTCTGACTCTGCGTATGATGATGACGAGGATGAATAATCGATAAAACCTGAGCCTGGACGCAAAAAGCAAACCCTACGGGAATATTTTATGTATGAATAATTTGTAAATATTACTTTAGGGCTTGACAAACCCAAAACCATAGGCTATAATATAGTCGTGGCAGGGCCTTGCGTTCAGGCTTTCGGTACGCCAAGAGATGCGTCAGACTTATCCAAGGGAGGATAAGGAACCGTTACGGATCCGTGCAATGAGCGAATCCACAATAACGCAGGTCAATTGAATATTTAGCCGGAAGGCTGCTAATACTACAGAGTCAATTACTGGATGAGACACCAAAACGCCAGTGCTTGGCTCTGTATGTTTATTTTGCAGACCTTCCGGCTTTTTTTCTTTTCTATCGGAGGTTAAGATGAATAAACATAATAAGAAAAAAAGAAAGGGATTTAATGCGAGCAGCATGCGCTGTCCATATTGCGGCAGCGCGGTTGTATATCGAAGTGCGGACGGTATCTATCATGAGAATAAAAAGGGCACTATGCTTTATGTGTGCAGCAACTTTCCTGAATGCGATGCTTATGTCAGAGTACATGCCGGCACCAATATTCCGGTCGGCAGTCTGGCAAATCACGAGCTTCGTTCGCTCAGGCGTACTGCTCATCATTATTTCGACCAGCTGCACGAATCAGGCTTCATGTCGAAGCAGGATGCGTATCAGTGGCTTGCCGATCTGATTTGTGCTCCTCTGTCTGAGGCACACATCGGGCACCTCGGCGAATATTACTGCAAACAGGTCATCGAGGAAAGTCGCAAGATTCTAAATCGTAACAAGAAAAGCGACTGCCACCGCTTTCAAGTTGTGAGGGGAGGTGCGCTTGCCTCATGAAACTGAATGCAGAACAGCAGAAGAAGGTTGAAGACAATCTGGGTCTTGTGAACAAGGTCATCAATGACAAAGTCCACGGTCCGTACTACCTGGGAATGTATACCCGGGACGACCTGTTCCAGATTGGATGCATCGGCCTTTGCAAAGCTGCAGCAACTGACAAAGGCGGCAACTTCTCAACCTACGCTTACAGACTGATTTGGAACCAGATATGTGACGCACTGATCTACTCGACCCGTCGCCAGACGCACGAGACCATCTATGATGTGACCCCGTATACTGCAGAGCCGGATGACAACGATTTCGAACTGGGTTTAGCAATTGACCAGGCTTTAAAGAAAGCAAAGCTTGATGCCCCGCCATCCACAGCAAAAGGTATCGATGCCATCAGACTCATGTCAGAGGGTTATACCTGCGGAGAGATAGGAGAACAGATTGGTGCTACTGACAAACAAGTAACTGCTATGGTATCCAAGGCCCGTAAATTCCTGAAAGAAAGAAAGGATGTCCTTGCCCTGGCAGGCAATATGTAAAGCGAGAGACGCTAAGGAGTAAGTTCCTCTGGCGTCTCTTTTCTTTTGGAGGTAAACATGAAGTCATTACTTAAGAAAATCCGTCCTTTCAGCATTCCAATCATCATCACGCTGATGGTTCTGGTACTGTTTCATTTCATTTTTATGCTTGGATATGTGCCCACAGAATCAATGGAACTAACCTTGAAAACCGGAAGCCTTATTCTCGGCCTCAGGCTCTTTGATAAGCTGGAAACCGATGATATTATCATTTTCAGACGAAACGGTTCTTATCTCGTGAAGAGAATTGCAGCGTGCCCCGGTGACATTATCGTACATCAAAACACCATAATGACCGTTCCGGAGAACAGTTATTATGTTTTAGGAGATAATGCGGAGTACTCCGACGATTCCCGGTACTGGGAGGATCCTTTTGTATCCCATGAGGATGTCATTGCTAAACTGCTTTTGCCTGAAAGCGAAGAAAGGAACTCCGGGATTCTCTGCGCATCACTAGTAGGTGATGCGCATAAAGAAAGGTCGTCTGGGCTTAATTGCACCGGACGACCATTTTTTTCGTTTAGCGGTGCAGTCACTGATGGATGAATGTCTTTAGTTTGTACTGGGAGTGTGGATACATCCAAGAGAGTATTATTCATGGCTACGACCATAATTAACGCATGAGCAATCTGAAGCGTATTGACTAATGTGAACTTTTGGTAATTACTATGCAATCGGCGGTTCTAAAAACCTGTAAAATAATCTCTGAATTTTGCATTACACTCTTGAAAAAGTATAAGAAATACAGTATAATATTAACGAATACTAACTTTATTATCCGAGAGGGAGGAAATTTATTGCGCACTGTAAATGATGAAGCCCGCAGGGCAAAAACAATCGATATCATGGAAAAATGCTATGACTGCTATGCGGAGAACGGATTTTCCTCTGTCGGAATAAAAGCTATTGCGGACGCCTGCGGCTGTAGCGTTCCGAACCTGTATCAGTATTTTGACAATCTCGATGACCTTATCGTTAAGTCCACCGAATACTGTATGAGTAAGGTGGAAGATGAGTTTATGGCGAAAGCCCCTACCGATGTGGAGGACTTGGGGCGGTTTATGGACGAGATACCCTATTGGACGGCGAAAAAGCACGGCAAGAAATACAGACTTATGTATCAGGTCTACACCCACCCCAAATACAGGGAATACGGTCAGAAGTTCTTTAAGGGTGTAGATGAACGATATACCGAATATGCAAAGAGTTTAGAGCCAAAGCTGGGTATTCCCCACGAGAAGATCACACCGCTGATTTTCATTCTGATAAGAGCCTGCGTGCATTACGCACTGTTTGAAGATGAATTCTATATGAAATCCCAGATAGAAACGCTGAAGGAAACCCTCGAACTCTTTGTTATGAAATACAACCCGAAAGCAAGGTCGGGTACCGGCGTTTGTGTCGGCAATCTCGGCAGTTCTAACCCGATATAAGGAGGAGAATACATACTATGAACCATCAGAAACCTATGGATAAAGAAAAAAAGCGCAAGCTGCTGATCATCCTGCTGTGTATCGGTATGGCGATCTGTATCGGCATTACGATATGGGCGCTGTTCTTCCGAGGGGGCGGCGACATCTCGCCGGACTATCCTCCGCAGGGGATTGAGTCAAACCAAACCCCGATTGACGGTGATGACAGCGGCAAGTTAGACAGTCCCGAAGGCGGCGGCGCCATCAATGTCACCTACGGCACGGCGGCAACGGTCGATCTCTCTGAAAAAACCGTCACCTTTTATTACGCCAACCCCAACGCATCCAATCAGAATGTTTCCATACTGATTATGGTGAACGATTTGGTGGTGGCGAAATCCGACCTTATCACGCCGGGCAACCAAGTGAGCAAGCTGGAGCTTCAAACGGACGCCGCATCCAAATTGCAGGTCGGCGGCTATAATGCCGAGCTGGTGGTTCGGGCTTATGATCCCGACAGCGGCGAAAAGGCAATGGTCGATACGAAGGGCGAACTTACATTGACTGTTACCGAGTAAGAATCAATATTAAGTAAAAATACATCGGAAAGGATAAAACGATTATGAAACGATTACTCTCTATTCTGCTTGTCGCACTTATGGTGTTTTCTGTCACGGCAACGGTCTATGCGGCGGGAAACAGCGGCAGCAGCACAATCAACGTGGCGGGAGAATATTCCGTCGCCTCCACCGGTGAAGTCGTATCGGTGGATGTCGGCTGGGAGGAAATGTCCTTCAAATACACCGAGGGCGAAAAGCAATGGGATCCCGGCACACACTCCTACATAGGCGGCGAGGACGGCGGCTGGTCGGATAATAAGCCGGGAATTACCATGACCAACCACTCCAATGTGGATGTGGTTGCGGAGCTTAGCTTTACTCCATCTACAAGCGTCACCGGCACCTTCTACAGCAAAAGCGGCGACACCTACACGGCGCTGTCTGCCGACGAGCAGGGTGCCAATCTGAGTGCGGCAGCCGAAGGCTCGGAGCAGTCCGCAGCCGACGCAAAAACCTTTTACTTCGGCATCAGCGGAGGAGCTATCACAAAGAATACTCCCCTTGGAACGATAACCGTCAGCATTTCCTTCAAGCCTTCATTTAACGAAGCCGACCTTGCTGCCTTTACTTACACGACCGACAGCTTCGGCAGAGTGAAGATCACAGGCGTTAAGGACACCTCTGTGACCGAGCTTGTGGTACCCGACTTTGTTTATGAGATTGAACTCGGTGCGCTGAAAGACTGCACGAGTCTTGTAAAGCTCACGGTTCCCTTTGCCGGCAACCGCTCCAACGGCGAACAGACTTATATTGGCTATGCCTTTGGTGCGAATAACTATACGGAAAGCGGAACAGTCCTGCCGGCAACGCTGAAGGACATCACCGTAACCGGCGGCTATGCGAAGAATGACACGCTGGATACCTTTGCATTTTATGACTGCACAAATCTTACAAATATTGTAATCGGTGACGGTGTTACCTACATTAACCCATCTGTTTTTGTTGATTGTATCTCTCTGGAGAGTCTGACTGTTCCGTTCTTGGGAGATTGCAAAAAGGAAATAACGGATTCATACCAGTTGCCGTTAAATTATCTATTTGGTTATTCTGATTACGGAACAAAATACACTGATAATGTGCATTTAGTATATGGTATACTAAATGAAATGTATAGTGATCGAAAAACCTCAGCTTTTGACGGCGAGAAGATCTACTCATATATCCCAAATACATTAAAGGAAGTAACGGTAAACGGTGGAGCAATCGGAGATAAAGCTTTTGAAGGCCAAGTTACTATTGAAAAGGTTATTTTGGGTAATGGCGTGAATGCGATAGGGTACATGGCTTTTGGAAATTGTAATAATCTAAACGAAGTCATTATCCCGGATTCTGTAATTGATATTAGTATGTGGGCTTTTAGGAACACACCGTATCAAAACACTCTGCTTGCCAATGCGGAGGATGGCTTTATCTATATCAACAAAGTGCTGTATGAGTATCACGGTTCGGACACGGATGTCGTAATTAAGGATGGAACCGTTGCTGTCAGCGACTTTGCATTCGGAGAGAATACAAAAATAGAAAAAGTCACCTGCCCTGATTCTCTGCGTTATCTTGGCTGTGCAGTAGGTCAAAGTGCGGACGGAGTTTTTTTTAAGTGTACGAACTTAAAAACAGTTGTGTTGAATGAAGGATTGGAACACATTGGTGTCGGTGCGTTTGAAAATTGTTCGGCTATTGACAATTTTGATTTCCCGGATTCACTCAACTATGTGGGATATCTGGCTTTCAGCGGTACAAGTTGGGCGAATAATCTTCCGAAGGGCGAAATCTACATCGGAAAGATTTTCTATAAATACAATCCGCAAGGTGAATTGACCGAACCCACCACAATTACTGTTAAGGAAGGAACGGTCGGTATAGCGGACCGTGCTTTCTGCCGATTTGAAACTGATTATGCGGATTTTGTAAATTTGGTTGGTGTAAACATCCCGGATAGTGTGACATGGATTGGAGATGAAGCATTTTATCGGGCAACGGATTTACAAGAAATAAAGCTGCCAAAGAATCTTACAGAGCTTGGTTGGAGAGCCTTTGGCTTTTGTGCTTCGCTGAAGGAGATTACGATTCCGAAGGGTGTAAAGAAGTTACCTCAATACATCTTTGCCAGTTGCAGCGGAATATCCGTTCGCTTTGAAGAGAACTCGCAGCTGAACACGATATGTGACCGTTCAATTACCAGCGGTGTATATTATATGCCTGAAGGAATTCAATATATATTTGACGACTTGGTTGGGACTGTTCTCGTGACAAGTATGAATAAATTGAGAGCAGTGAAATTGAGTTGGAGTGTTCGGGTCCTTGTCCCTACATACGCAGATGTTGGCTGGACATTCCGTGCGGAATCGTCAGTAGTCTATTACTACAGCGATGAAAAACCTGCCGTAAACCCAAGAACCGGCGAATACATTGGAACGTTTTGGCACTACGACGAGAACGGAAAACCCGTTTTGTGGTAAAAAACGCAATTTTCAATACAAAATAATGATCTGAAAGGAACATACCGTTATGAAAAAACTATTTACAATACTTCTTGCAGTCGCAATGCTTGCTTCTATGTCCGTAACCGCCTTTGCGGCAGATAACGACACCGTAACAACAGACAGCGGCAGCAAAGAAATTTCCGTCAACGCAAAGTATGTGGACGGAGTCTCCACACCCGAGGTTATCAGCGCCGATATTGAATGGGGCGCTATGGAATTTACCTACTCTGTGGGCGGCGTTAAGGTTTGGGATGCGCAAAACCATCAGTACACCGTGACCGACGCCACCGGCGGCTGGAGCGAGAACGGCAACACCGTGAAGGTCACCAACCACTCCAATGTGGATGTGAAAGCCACCTTTACCTATGCGCCGGAAAGCGGCAACACCTTGACCGGTGCCTTTACCTACGACAACAGCAAAACCGCTGACAGCACCGGCGCAGTTTCCCTTGCAAAGGGTGTTGAAGGACAGGTAAACGCTGCCGACTATGTCACCGCCACCTTAAAGCTCAGCGGCACACCGAGCGACACCATGACCGATTTCACCAAGGTCGGTACGATAACAGTTAAAATCACGAAGTAAGTTTTATTTTAAAGGAGGAATATTCAATGAAAAAAAGATTATTTAGTGTTTTGCTAAGCCTTTGCATGGTGCTGGCGCTTTTCCCGGCAACCGCCTTTGCACAGGAGCCGGACAGCCTTGCGATTATAGTCAGCGGCTTTGAGGTTGGCAAAACGCCGGCAGACTGCAAGGTCAATTTTGTCTCTACGATCCCGGGCGTCACATTCAGCGAGGCCGATATTCGGTTTAGTGATTGGATGATATACGACTTTGACGGAATGCACGAAATGTGGAATCCGATTCACGACAACGAGGTGTTCCAAGCCGACGCGCGCTATGAGTTCGCTATCGAGCTGGACAACAAGGGTCTGACGGAGGTGCCGGCTGTCACCGTAAACGGTAAAACACCGAGGTATTGTAACATAGCAACCAGCGACGGCATACCTTTTGCGCTCTCTATATTCTGCGAACTTGGCACTCCTGCGGCAGGAAATGAAGACCGCGAAATCACCGTAAACGGTTCCTTTGTTCCCGGCACAGCGGCGGACGAAATAATCTCTGTAGACGTTGCCTGGGAGGCTATGGACTTCACCTA
>UMLQ01018568.1_pt1 | contig 21992 bp, 17 predicted proteins | sample 1966631 | NCBI WGS metagenome assembly UMLQ01 (sample SAMEA4836206, study PRJEB28245) | human gut metagenome | biome: gut microbiome; material: fecal sample | place: Denmark | collected 2008 | reverse complement strand
ATAGCTTTGACAAAGATATGGCTGACTGGGGTACAAAGGATATCACACCTTTCAGCTACAAGTACATTGTCAAGGAAACGGGAAAAATCGGCGACATGGTCTACGCCGGAAACGACAATCTTTGGAACCAGGGAATGAAGATGTATCAGGCAGGCGCTGACTACGCATACTGCTTTGCAGGAAACGACAGCCTGCATCCCGCGAACAATGCCGATCCCGCTGTCTGCTTCACTGCTCCCGCAAGCGGAAAAGTGAAGATCACGTACGTCTACTACGGTCAGACCACAACAAAGCTTGAAGTTTACAAAAACGAATACAAAGCCGAGACTAAGCTGAAGGAACAGACCCCCAACATGGAGGATACCGACTTTGAGATCGAAATCGAGGTCAAAAAGGGCGACGTTATCCTCTTTGCTCTTGACTGTCTTGAAGACATTGCCAGTGATCAGACTCCCATGTGGATAAAGACCGCCGAATATCTCAGGGTTGACAGCGAAAACAATCCTTCGACCGGAGATGCGGCAATCTGCGCAGTGATCGTAGTGACTGCTGCTGCCGCTGCTGTTGCATTCGCTTCAAAGAAGCACTGAAACACGATGAAAAAGAAACTGATTTCACTGATCCTTGCAATACTTTCCGTCTTGGCAGTTGCCGCAGGATGTGCCGATAAAGCCGAAAATCCGGACAAAAGCCACAACAGCAGCAGCAAATCTACCGACACAGCTAACGCCTATGATCCGGGGCTTCCGGACGACTTCAGTTGCAACGGATATGATTTCGTTATACTCAATTCCAATCAGAATGAAATAGCCGGCATACTTAACGACATTTTCATTGAATACTCCGACGACCTTGACAGCCTGAGCGAGGCGATGTACAAGAGAAACAGATACGTCGAGGAAACCTACGCTGCAAAACTCTCCGAGCTGACCGATGCGTCCGGAGTCATAATCTCAAAGGTCAACGACTCATTCATGTCAGGTACCGACGATTACTCCCTTGTCAACGTGATCGGAAACCTTGTCTATACTATGGCAAACGACGGCCTGCTGTACAATCTAAACAGACTGGATCATGTTGACCTCACAAAACCGTGGTGGACAAAGGGCTCGATCGAAGGCTACTCGATGAACGGTCTTCTCTACTATGCCGCATCGGATCTTACGATATGCGACGATGAGGGAACCGCAGTCGTGATGTACAACAAGACTGTTGCCGCAGACCACAAGCTGGAAACACCTGATGAAATGTATGACCTTGTTGCTGCAGGAGGCTGGACGTGGGAAAAGATGTTCGCATCCGCAAAAAAGGTCGGCGAAGGCGGAGACAACGGGGACTCTCAGCTGAACGACGGAGACCGTTTCGGCATTATCGCAATGGACTGGTCATACATCGGAATGATGATATCTGCGGGAGAACGCTTCTCGGTCAAGGATGAGGATGATTTCCTGCATATCAATTTCAATTCCAAGTCATTCGTTGACACCCTTGACACACTTGTCAGATATACAAAGCAAAAACGGACGTTCCTCTGCCCCGTATATGACGGGAAATTCTCGGAGGATGCTTTCAGAAACGACAATGCTTTGATGATAATACAGGTCACTGCGCACATCCGCAATTCAAGAGGTATGGAAAGTGATTTCGCTGTTCTCCCTATGCCGAAATACAAAGAGGACCAGGAATTCTACCATTCCTACTGTCCGCGTGTCACCTATGTAGGAGTTCCCAGCACTGTAACCGAAACCGGATATGTCGGTGGGATCCTTGAGGCTCTGACCGCAAAATCAGGCGAAATTGTAATACCTGAATACCTCAACGTTGCTCTCAGCGAGCGATTCATGCGCGATGAAGGGTCGAAACGAATGGTTCAGTACATTTTCGGTCACACGGTCTACGACCCGCTTGTATCGTCTCTCTGCTGGGACACCGTTTTCGGCGCTTTCTCAAGCATGGTAAAATCGAGAAGCAACATGGTTGTCAACGTATATAACAAATACGGTTCTTACATCAACGAACAGATCGAAAAGTCCGCCGAATGCTACCGCAAGCTTGCCGGGGAACAGTAACCGGACGACGTTTCAACAATTAAAATCGGGTGTTTAAACTCAAAATGAGTTTTTACACCCGATTTTAATTTTATTTTTGATCTCAAAAACTGGGCATATCTGCACCATGTGCGGGGCGTATTTATCCGGTCGGTTTTATTTCCCCTCCGCCTCAGTCAGCCAGACAATTTCTGACCCCACATCTCCGGAAATGGTAACCGTAAGCCCCGTCTCCATAAGCTCTGCGCCGGTCATCACGCGGTTCTGCTCCGGGCGGTCTTCAAATGTGAGCTGATAGGAAACGTCAGCCATAAGCCCGCGGAGCTTCACCGTCTTTGTCTCGCCCTCTTTGTTCGTAGGCTTCCAGAGCATCACAACGCCCTTGATCTCCCTGTCGGTATCGGCATCGACGTACTCAAGACCGTCCCAGTTTTCCCCGTCAGGGCGCGGGAGGATGTGATAGAGGTCGCCCTCGCGGATGAGAGGACGGAGTTTTTCTTTGTAAATGCCCTCAACGTATTTGTTGAGCATCTCCTTGTCGCTGTCGGAGAACACCTCGTTCCACTTTCCGATCATGACGCCGCCGGTGAGAGAGCAGCGCAGACCGTACAGAAAATCACCCGTCCCGGTGTAGTACTGGCCGCCGACCGTATATGACTGGATTCCGCAGGGCAGCTGGAGCTGTGCGGGATGGAAGACATACGAGCTGTCATAGAAGCTGGCATGAAGCGAATTGTAGTCAGAGGAATCGTCGCAGTTGATGACCGTCGCACGGGTCGCGGTGAAGAGATCCTTCATCATTCCGCCGGAAGAGCAGGACTCATAGCGGAAACCGGGAACGTTTTCGTACAGATAATCGACAAGCTCTCCGAAGCCGACGGTGCACCAGTACTGAACATCGTTTCCGCCCGCTTTGTGGCGGTTCGCCTTGTCGGAGGTGTGGCAGATAGGCTCAAAATCGCTTCTCCAGGTCGTGATGCCGTTCTTTGTGAAGAAATCTCCCATATACTTCTGAAAAAACGCCACACACTCGGTATTTCCGAAATCGGCGGAGGCATTCAGTCCGTTTATCTTCACGTTCGAGAACCACTCCGGATGCCCGTTCTTGCCAAGAGATGTCGGGATCCCCGCCTGATTCAGCATCGTGTCGCGCGGCATATAGTAAACGGTGACTGTTCCGCCCTGCGCCTTTGCCGCATCGCAGAGAGCTTTCATGTTCAGAAACTTCATTTCCGTAAGGAAGTGCGTGCCTTCCTTGAGAAGCCCCTCGCGCATCCAGAAGCCGGGAGTCGCCATGACCTCTGCCGGTCTGCCGCCTGCCCACCAGCCGTAATCGAGCTTAAGGCTCTCAAAGCCGCAGTATTTCACGGCATTTTCAATGTCTGTCTCAAGGCAGTAGTCATACTGCGTCAGCGGCTCGTTCTGATTTTCGGTCATACACTCTGGCGCCTTGTAGCGAAGGAACCAGTGCTTGAAAAGGTTCGACCCGACCTCAACGTCGCCCTCATATACCCCGATATATACCGGCGGCAGAAGCATACTGTCGCCCGGATTGAGATATGTAGAAAGCTCACCGTTCGGGTCAAGTGCCGCGCCGAGGGTCAGGGTATCGTCCTTACCCTTTGCGGTCAGCAGTCCGCTTGACCACTCCTGCGCGAATATAAGTCCGTAATCCCCGCCGTCAATGTACATCATCGGAAGCGAACCGGGATTCGGATAGTCGGAGCTGACCTTGCAGGAGGCTTTGATCGTGTTGTTCTTTATTTCCTTCTTGCGGATGCCGGTTCCGGAATAATACTCTCCGGAATATTTCTTCACGCCCTCTGCAAGCCAGCCCTCTTTGCCGAAGGTCCATGCCGTCGGATTACCTTCTTTTTTAATCGTTGCGGCAAAATAGCTGTCGGGCTGAACAAGCACTGTCTTTTCACCGGTGCAGTAAAGATATCCGTAAAATTCAAACGGTCCCGCCAGCCCGGTGCGCGCCGTTATTATAATATCGCATTTCATTCCGGCATTCTCATCGGAAAAGACGAGCCTGTACCCCGCCTCTTCCCTGTCGCCGGTATATTCATATGCCGCATCGAATTTCCAGCTGAATTCCGTAAGAAAATCGCCGTCGTTCAGCCGGTACTGTGCCGGAAGCGTGCAGGCGGCATCTGCGGCAAGCTGATATTTATCCGTCCCGAAGGAGTTTATGACTATGCTGTCGTCTTTTACGTAAAATGAGAGTGCGGCATCTCCGGAGGTAAGCGAGAGTCCCTTTTCCGCATCCGCGGGGATCCCCGTAGTTCCTGTGTCGGTTACGATCGTGCTCATACTGTCGCTTGATTCCTCCTTGCCGTCGCTTTCCCGTGAACAGCCGGCGATAATAACCGCGGCAAAAAGCACAGGAAGCAGTGTTTTCAAGATATTTTTCATATTTTTATTGTATTTCCGTCCCGGTAATATAAAGCCCGATGGGGCTGCTAAAAACACGATGTTATTCAGCAGCCCCCAAAAATCCGTATCAGCCCTTTGACTGACGGACGTGGTCGTAAAGTATGGTTATGTTGTTGAGAAGTGCCTCGGACATCTGCGCATACCATGTGGTAAGGCTTGCGTCGCGTCTGACGCAGGCATTCATCGGAAGCAGATTGAGGTCGCCGGCATATATCGTGCCGGGATCGTAAACAACGTTCTTGTAAAGGATGTCAAGCATCTCTTCGCTTTCGTCGTCGCGCTTCAGCTTTCCGAGAAGCATGACGTCATAGTAAGCCGGTGTTACGAGCTTCTTTGAGAGCGCAGCCATAGCCTCAAGCACTGCACCCGTGCGGTCGGGATCTTGAGCCGTGCAGGGCAGAGCAAGCATCAGACCCCACTGGTCGGTGTAGGTCGTGTAGTTCTCCTGAGCCTCGTCGTACTTCGGAAGGGGAAGAATTCCGAAATCGGTGTTCTTGTCTCTCCATTTTCCGGCGGACGAAAGGTCGGTGTTCATAAACAGCGCACGGTCGGAGAAGAATATGTCGGATATCTCCTGATCGCCGTCTCTTACGTATGAATAGTACTTGTTGTTGAGAAGCTCACGCGCCCTGTCAACGATTCCGACAATCTTGTCGTCGGTCAGCATAAGCTCCGCGCCGTTGTCGTTGACCACTGCGGTAACAACGTCGGCATAATAGAGGTGCGACATAAGCGTGTATCCATTCTGCACAAGTCCGTAATAGTCGTTTTCGTCCTGAACGTCGTCGCCGTTGTCGTGGCTGTATGCCTTGATGTAGTTAAGGAACAGCTCATATGTCCATTTGCCGTCGCGGACGGTCTGATACAGATCGCCGACAACGTCCTTGTACTCCTCTGCCTCCGTCTTGTTGAAGAATATCGGCATTGTGCAGCGGAGCGCGCCGACGTTTATATCACCGGTGAGGTAGTAGTAATTGCCGAGTATCGAAAGCGTCTCGGTAGCCGACTTGTTCCACCAGTCGCGGTCAACGTTTATGTACTTGACATCGTTCCACGGAAGGACATAGTCGTTAATGATCATGGCAAGACCCGACTGATAGAAGCCGATGCCCATGACATCGATAATGTCATCGCCGCTGCTGACGTAAGACGAGAATGCATCGGCGTGGCTGTCGGTCTGACCAAGCTCGATACCGACGATCTTGATGCCGAAGCGATCCTCAAGGATCATATTGCGCTTGTAAACCGCAGAATCGACCGGGTCATCGGAATCCTCTTCCTGATAGAAAACGACATATCCCGAGGGGATCGGTCCTGTCATTGTGAAGGTTCTTCCGTCGAATCTCAGATCCTCCGGAACCTTGTCGTCAAAGGGATCCTCTGTTCCCGCGGGCGTTGAGGCCGCCTGACTTCCGCCGGTTGTATTGTCCCCTGTTCCCTTTGTGTTCTCTGAATCTCCGCCGGTCTTGCACGCGATGGCGCAGGGCAGGACGGTGAGGAGAACAAGAAGGAATATGAGTGCTTTTTTCATGTCTTTCTCCTTAATGAAAGGTTTGTAAAAGGGCTTGTCCGACTGCATTATTGAAACAAGCCCTTTCACGTTTATGTCAGGTTATGGCGGAGCGGCAAGTGAGCGCTTTCCGCCTTATCCCGTAACTTTAATGTCTGCCGGATAAACCGACGTTATAAGAAAGATGTCTTTCCCGCAGAATTATCTGCTCTTCTTCTTTCCTGCTACTACGCAGACGCCTGAAAGAGCAGCAGCTGCAACAACAGCGGAGATAACAACTGCGTTGTCACCGGTATCGGGAGTTCCCTCATTGACCATTTCGGTGTAGTTCACACCCTCTTTGTACTCTGCAAAGTAGAAGTTGTCGAGAAGGACGTACTGATCAGGCTTGAGACCGATACCGCCGTCCAGGCACTCATTGACAACACGCAGATGGCAGTTGCCGCTGGCGTTGGCAGTCCAGATGGTGACAATTCTTTCCCACTCGCCGTTCTTGGCAGCGCGCTGATATGCAACAAGACCGTTCTCGGTATCCCACTGAACTGTTGCGTCAACGCCCACGGGTCTGAAAACGTCTATCATAGCAACATACTTCTTGCCTTCAACGACCTGCGGCCACATTTTTGCATCAACATTTTTCCCGTCAACAACCCCGTCAACAAGGTTTCTTGGCACAAGGGCAGGAACCGAGGAAACGTTGTCTGTTCCGTTCATTCTGATACATCCGGAGTTGCCGGCACCGCCGTCCTTCTGCCATACGCAGGTTCCGCCGCGGTAAGGACCCTCATCGGGATTCATCCAGAAGTAATCTGCAACATCAGCGCTGTTGAAGTCGCCGTCCTTGATGAGGTTGCCCGGAATGGTCTTGTAGTAAGCAGCGGAAACCGCAGCTGCCAGCAGTACCGATACGGTAAGCACCGCAAGGATCATGGATAATACTTTTTTCATGACTTTTTTGTTTTCTCCCATTCGTCCGGGAGAAAAGCTCCTTTCTGAATTTGGCTTTGCCTTTTATTTCATCCGGAGGTGTTTTTCTCTTTCTCCGGGTAAAATCTATTCCTGTTTTGTTCTCAATATAGTGTCAACGTTGACTTTACTGTGAGACTATTATAACATACTTCTATATTGTTGTCAATACCATCTTAACAAAAAGATAAAAACTTTTTTATTTCCCGCAAACAAAAAATCCGCCCCGGAACACCCGGAATGGATCTTTTTGATATTCAGTTATCGTTTTTTCTCAGATAAACCGCTCTGCCGCAGATCTCTGACGGCAGCTTTATGTCGATCCCTTCCGACGCAAGCATCGCGGAAGCGGCGGTCACCGGTTCCGATGACGGATAGGTCGTTATGGTGTATTCGCCCGGCAGAAGTCCGGGGAATTTCACATTTACGCTATCTGTATCAGAGCCAACGCGCTGTGCAACGACAACTGCTTCGGCGTTGTTCCCTGCCCTCAGCTTGGTACACCTCAGTTTCGCGCCGCCGTGGGTATAAGCCTCAGGAAGCGTGTGGTGATATGTACGGCAGGAGGAGAAGATATGCCGGTAGCTCTTATAGAATGCGCAGGCTTCTTTCAGCAGGCTCTTCTTTTCATCGGAGAGCGACGCGAAATCACCGCATATATGCATTCTGCCGATCATTGAGTTTGTCATCGCAAGGACAAAATCCCAAACTCCCTCCGCGCAGTCGGTCCAAGACCATATACCGCACTGGGACGGGTGGATGAATTCCGTCACGTTTGCGGCAAGCGCGCCGAGAAGCCGGTAATCCGACTGGTCGGTTATCGACGCAAGGTCGTCATTGATATATCTGTACCACCACGGCTGTGAGAAGTCGAACACGCTTATCTCCGAGAGATTGGCTGCAACTCCCTCGTTGCCGGTATTCCACCAGTACGGCGGACAGAATATGTCATATGTCGGGTCCCCCGCCTGCACGACGCCGAGCATCTTCGGGTTGAACTCGTTGATCCCGCCGCCGTCGATGAATTCGAGCCTGACGTTGTGATATTCAGACACAAGCAGATTTCTCTTCAGTGCCGCCGCAGATATTGCGTCGTCACCCTCGTCATCTTCGCTGAGAGTGAAATCATACAGACACTCGCTTGCCACGAGAAAACGGACAGTATCGCCGCCGTAGGTCTTTCCGGTCAGATACTCCGGATAATCGCTGCCAACCGGCACATCTTTTGTCCCTTCATCCGGTTTTTTATCGCTTTTGCACGATGCAAAGCCGGCAAGCGCCGCAGCAGTCACAAGAAGTGCCGCAATTCGCTGAATTTTTCTTTTCATTATCAAAAATCCTTTCTTTGATTTCGGTATTATTCTATCACAACAGCTGTGAAAATTAAATGATTGAATGTTTCAATTTAATGTCCGTATGTTTCCTGACGGAACAAAAAAAGCCTCCGCAGTACTGTGCGGAGACCCGTTTGTGTTTGTAAGATTGTGTCAGATCGCGTTTTTGACCCGGTATTCGTGCGGTGTCATGCCGGTTTTCCGTTTGAATGCCCGGAAAAAGCTCGCAGTTTCGCTGTAACCGACAGAATGCGCAATATCGCTTATCGCTGCGTTGGTTTCCTTAAGGTACGAACAGGCGCGCCCGATTCTGAATCCGTCGAGGTACTCCGACGGGGAAACATCAAGATACTGCCGGAACAGCTTGTAGATATACGATCTTGACAGATTTCTGTCGTGCGCCATGCCGGTTATGACATTCGGCTTTGCGTAGTTCAGATGAATATAATCAATAAGCGCATCAAGATATCCGAGAGCCGTGCTGTCGATCTGCGTGTCCTTCTTCGGAAACCTGTCGACAAGCCCGCCGAGGAAACAGTATAAAAGCCCGGTCAGGGAGTACATATTTACACTGCTGTCCTTCATGACCGCCTTGAGAATGGCATTGAGCGAGCAGTTGACAAATCCGTCAGCCGTATCATTCATCACAAACCTGTCCGGCAGACTCGTGAAATTCATGATTATCGACGCTTTCGTCCCGAAATAACGTATCCAGATATACTTCCACGGCATCTCCGCGTCGGCTTTATAATATGCAAAATCATTCGACGCAATATAGAACACCTGCCCCGCGGAAATATCAAAATACCGGTCGTTCACCATCAGCGAACCTTTGCCGGAAAAAACATAGTGAAGCATGTGAAATCCCTTTCTGTCGGGTCCCCAGTCAAAACCGGGCGTGCATTTTTCAACGCCGATCTCGAAAAGCGACAGCTCGGAGCTTTCGTAATAACCGACGTTCTTCTGCTTCCATACGCACACGTCGTTGTTCCGGTTATAATTCCTGACGTAATAGTCGTCTGTCTGCATTTCACCGCCCCCTTTGTTTTATTATATCATTCCACCGTCTCTCTGTCAATAAAAATCCGGCAGCACCTGTTCGGTACTGCCGGAAAAAATCATTCCTCGTCGTCGCGTCTGCGCCTCTTTGCAAAGATCACAAAGAATACGACAAGCACGACAACCGCCGCGCCCGCGATGATGAGCACGGTCTTAATGTTGTCCCCGGTCTGCGGGGGCTTGGGGTCGTCGGGTTCCACCGGAAGCTCCTCGATTCTGAACTGCCAGTCAAGATATCCGACCGCGTCCTGAAAACCGTTGTCAAGCGTCACCGGAACGTCAAGGGTCAGCTCAAGCTCGATCTTTCCGCCTGAAAAGACCGTTCCGAGGTACACCCAGTCCGTCAGCTGCGCAGTCTGATCCGCCGGAGCCCTGAAAAGCTCGGAAGCGCCGACCTGATTCACCGTGAGTGTCATCTGCGAGAGGAACTCCTCAGAGCCCCGCTCCGCGCCGAGAGAGCGCATATACAGCTTGATCTTGACCTTGTTTGAGATTTTGTTGTTGATAACGACCTTCTGCTTCAGCGTGTCCCCGGGCATAACGTCCTTGAACCCGTCAAAAAGGTCGGTCGGAGAATGGCGGCTGCCCGGCTTGAAGATAAACTTCTTGGCGTCGCCGTCGTAGGTCACCGTGCCGTCGGCAAAGACGGTCAGCGCGGAGGCGGCAAGCAGGATAACCGCAAGGAACAGCACAAGAGCCGATCTGAGTGTCTTTTTCATGCTCCTCACGCTCCTTTCGTGGTGTCAGCTGATGCCGCCGCACCTGTGATTTTGCCATTGTCAACAGCAACGTGCCATTTTTCAGCCACAACCGATGCCGGCTCGGACTGAATCGCGGAGGCAATGATCTCAACCGAAAGATGATAGCCTGTCGGCACCGCTGTACCTTCTGCCAATTTGCAGGAAGCTATCAGAACCCCGGTTTCGCCGCCGGCCGCGACCGGTGATGTATAGTACCAGTAGTCTCCTATCAGCTTCCAACCGCTGTTTTCGGCAAATTCTATCGTGTAGTCTGTACCCACAACCGGCATCTTTCCGTTTACCGTACCGTCGTCTTTCTGCCACGTCACAACATATGTGGCGCGGATGTACGCGGCGGTGTTGCCGGTGTTTTTGATTCTTACATTGGACTTAGTGATTTTGTCAAAATCCTCAAGAACCTCACACCTGACCTCACCGGGGGTGAACTTGTTCTCGACAGATACAGTATTTGCAATGATGTAAGCCAGCGTCCCGCCGATTGCGAGAACCGCCGCGAGGATCAGGAGGACGAAGCCTGAACCGACCCTCTTGGCTTTCTGCCTTCTTCTAACAGGCTTCGGAACCCTTTTGCGGGTGTTGTTTTCGGAATTCAATGTTCGTGCCTCCTTTCTCAGTTGCTGTCAGGCTTGTAAAGATTATTGTTGTACGCGTCGCCGCTGAGCCACTGACCGTCTTTTCTCTCGTTCTCAAAAGTCAGAACGTTCTTTGCCCCATCCGGGTCGAGCGTGATAGGCTGCTCACCGTTCGTCGGCTGATATCTCCACGACCAGTCGCTTTCCTCCGTCACAGTGTAGCTGCCCACCGGGAGGTCGGCAACGGTGACGTTCGGGACATCACCGCCCGATACATAACCGTGAATAGTTACCCTCAGGTCGATATTCTTCGTATTCTCGTCGGTTCCTTTGATGCGGAAGATGAAGGTTGTTCCGGCGTCTGCCGCGTCAAACCCGGTTTTGCGGATGTTGAGGGTGGTGAGAGTCGGATAATAGATGAATACGATCTTGTTCTGTTTCGGATCAGCAGACATATCCTTGGTAATACTGAACTGATGCGGCGCGTAACCGTCTATCGGCAAATACGGCTCAGTAACGGTAGAATACTCGGTGGTTTTGGTTACCGGGTCTTTCAGGTTTTTGCCGTTTGCATCCTGATAGTATACTGTGTACTTAACAGAAGCTGCCTCTGTGTAGTAGAAGATGATCTCCTGCCCCACTACCTTGATGACTTCACTGGTGCTGGTTTTTGCCGGGTAGTACTTTTTTTGCATTACTTCCGACAAAAGGTTCAGCTCCGTGCCCATCTTTGCCTTTTCCGTTACCGTTGTTCCGATTTTTACGGTATTGACTTTGTCGTCTGCAACCTTATCGGTCGTACCGGTTTTGTAGTAATGTACCGTGTACTCTATCGACACCTGATCGTCGAACTTGGGATACAGATCATAATCCCTCGTTATCGGCATTGTGAATGAGAACGGTTTTTCTGCTTCTCCGTCCTTATAGAACCATCCGACAAATACACAACCGTCCTTTTTCGGATCAGTCGGTGCTGTTGCAAGGGTGTATTTTTCAATATTTCCCTGCACACCGGAATAACCTTCGTAGGTGTAGGGTGTCACCAGCGTGTCGTCAGTATAGGTTCTGACGGTGTACAGACCGTTTACCCACTTGGCATAGAGCGCTATGTTATTTGCAGGCATGGTATGAGCAGAAATGTCATACTCTTCGCCGGTGCATTCCGGGTTGAGATACCAACCGACGAAAACCGCATCGGGTTCGACCGTATCGGGCTTTTCAACAGGACGATAGTAGTATCTCCCCAATGTCTCCTGAAACTTCGGGGTCTCTGTCCTGTCCGGTGTGTTTGTGTTTGCGGAGTAAAATTCAAGCGCATAAGAATTGCGTTTATAGTAGAATTTTGCCCCATTGCAGTTAGCACCGTTTGCTGCGCCGTGGTCAAATGTATAGCCTTCAAACTGATAACGGTCTTCATCGGTTACATAATAACCCGTTCCCTTAAAGTTTATAGTGAAAATTATCTGATAGTCGCCGTTAAGGTCTTCGCCGTAATACGTCATCGTGTTTGTGCCGGAACCGCTGGGTTCGTGACGGTAATAGGTGATATCCCTCTGCGGCATCACACCGATATAATTTGTATATGGACCTTCTGCATATTTATTTTCACTCCAGAAGCTGCTGCCCGCTTTTTTAACAATTTCTTTGTATTCGGATTCGATATTCTTACCCCACCGAGCTTCTATCGTGCCAAAATCGTTGTTATTGGAGTTTCTCTTCCGGAATTGAAGTTTAAAAACCTTTCTTGTGAAGTACACGTTCAGTACTGTCATGCCGTCAGCAGAGACGGTAACGGTATCGCTGTGATCGTATTCCCACAGGTTGCTTCCGGGATGAAGTTCCTGCATGTGCTTTTCTGCCGTGTCGGTAATACCGCAGCAATGTTTAGAATGCTTGTGTTCTGTTTTACCACAACTATAACAAGTACCAATATGAGTATGAGTACAATCAACATTCTTCCCCTCATAGACATAATAAGTATCATTACCATGAACAACTGATTTTCCGGTGTTAGATTTCAGACTATTGTACTGCTCCTCAGATATTTCATAATACTTACCATTCAAATAGAAGAAGTAGTAATACTCATAAGTTACATTAAAACCCAATATATCGTTACTAGTTCCGTTTTTATATTGACACACTGAACCATTTTTTAGATACTGTTTTAATCCTTTACAAGTATAGTTGTTACGCCAATTTTTATTATCACATTCATCTTCAAAATGTGTCCTTGCATCATTGTCACCATAACCGTTGTTCGGATCAACTGCCGCCAAATCAACCGCAAGCCCAAAGCAATCCGGACGCAGTACATGACCGGGAGCGTGTGAACAAGCATATCCACAACCATCTCTATGTGTATGCTCCTCTAACTTGCAATAGTTCGATCCACATTCATCCGTATGAACATGATTAATCAACGGGTTATCGTTCCAAGTAACCTGATTCCCCACATTTCCCCAAGCCTCATGAGAACTGAGGTAAGAATACTCATCGTCATTGGCATTCTGTCCCCAAAGAACAATGGTATAATCAGCCTGTCCCTTTTCGGCCTGCCACTGTGCTATATAGGTGATGTTCTCGGTGACGGTGAGACTGTTTTTAAGTTCGGGCGCCCATCCGAGGAATGTATAACCCTTGCGCTTCGGTTCTTTTATGTCCTTGGCCTCAATAACCGTTCCGTACTTTGCGTAAATCGGCTCAGGACCGTCAATACCGCCGTTTACATCAAATGTCACGGTGTATAACAAACGCTTGTAATAGATCTCGACACTTGTCGATCCGTCCGCAGCTATGACGTACTGCGGAACATCCTCGCATCTGAAACCTTCGCGACTATTCGCGACAGCTTCCGTGTAGGCATCAATATCCCCGGTCAGCTCGACAATTTTCGGGTCAAGTGTATACTTGTCATTCTCAAGATTCTGATAGTAATGATACACCGTGTACTTTGCCGTTCCCGCGACATAATAAAGCGTGACATCAATGTTTTTGTCAACCGACTGAAGATCGAATGCCAGCGAATATTTCCCGGTCGCCTCGTCCTTCGTAAGAACGATACTGTCTGTGTCGAGCCCTATAGCCTCATCGTTCGGGATCGAATAATTGAACAGCTTCGGCACTTCAAGGGTCTTTTTGAAGGACGCGCCCTTTTCAATCTGAGCAGTATACGGCTGAGCCACCATAGCATTATTTGACTTATAAACGTAGTTAACGGTGATTTTTACGGTCTCAGAGCGATCGCCATCCTCCGCCCCGATCCCAAGGTTTCCCACCCACACCGACGTGAATATGGTAACAAGGCAAAGGAGCATGGCAATGCCCTTGACGAATTTCATTTTTTTGCGGCGGGATCTGTGTTTTGCGTAAAACATTAGGCTACCCCCTTCTCCTTAAACTTCCGGCCAGCCCTTGGCATCGGCGGCGGACGTGCCGTTGTTCGCCGTCTGTGTTGCGTAGGCGTTGACGGTTATGACGGCGCGGCTGTCCTGATAGAGGTTGCTCATCGACTCGTCGAAGACGACCTCGGTAAAGAGCGGCTCGGTCGTTTTGCCAGGCTCAAGCGCGGTGTTGTAGTAATAAAAACCGTCGCGCTCCGTCCAGTATTCGGTATTAATGTCAAGTGTGACGAGCGAAAGATCGATCTCGCCCTCCACGCCCTGCGCAAGCTCGACAGCCTTCGCGACCGAAACCCTTATCCACGCGGGCTGAGAACCGGTGTTTTCGACCTGCGCTATCTTCGAAACGCGTGCGCCGGGCATAACGCCGACAGCATCCGTGAACGGAACAAGTTCATCGCCGGACTTCATGCGCTCGACAAGCTGAATCTTCACGTTCCCGGCGGTTATTACGTTCGTTGCGGTGTCCTCCGCAGTAAAGTACGCTGCCGTGCCGTATGCGGCAAGTGCCGCGGTTATTGCTATTGCGGAGATTACCGCTGCTTTGCGCTTGTAGTTTTTTCCTTTCATGACCGTCTCCTTATATGTTTGAACAGAATTTACGATGCCGTATCGGAGCATCGGAAAAATTCTCCGGTACTCCGATACGGCAGCCCCCGGATTCCGGGGGTGCCGGTTTGCTGAAATTCAGCGGAAATTAAGCATCAAATGCCGCGAAAGCTGCTTCCCAGCTGTCAAAGCCATTTGCCTGAATTGCCTGAGCGACAACGGTGACCCTGTCAAAGCTGTCAGCATTTACGTTGTCGATTCCTGCCGGAATGGTAACGTTGTTGAACATTGCTGTGGTGTCAGCTCCGGGAGCAAGCTCGCCCTCATACTTGAGGATGAACTTGGCATCGAACTGACCGATCGTGAACGTGTCGCCTGCGACAACGCCAACAACAGACCAACCCTCGCCGAGCTCGCCGACAAGGAGGTTGAGAGCCGCTTTGTAGCCCTCGTTCGGGAACGTCTCGTTGAAGTCCGGATAGTAAGCGCCGACAAGGTTCATCCAGTTGCTGACGTTTACGGTTGCGCGGATGTAGGCAGGATAATCGCCGACATTATGTACCGTCGGGTCCTTGTGAAGGACTGCGCCCGGATATACGGCGGAAGGCCCGTACCGGTTGCCGGTAACGCGTTCGCCGTCAGCTGCCTGTCCGAACTCGTCAACAGGTGCCTCGTCAAGGGTAATCTTTACATTTCCCATTGTGAAGGTGTTGTCGGCAGTCTTTGTGTCGGTAAAGTAAGCGAGAGATGCACTTGCAATTGCGGTTATCGCGACGATAGCGACGAGCGCAAGGGTTATTATCTTCTTTTTTGACATGATGATTGTCCTTTCAGATAATTATTTTTGCTTGTCAAACGCCGCAAATGCCGCGGTTGCATCTGCAAAGCCATCTGCCTGAATGGCGTCGGCTTCAAAGATAACATCGAATGATTCAACGCCGGCAAGCTGTTCTGCAGTTGCATTCTTGTTGATTGCGATGTTGCCCCATACGTTCCAGAAAGTCAGCTCACCGGGCTTGACAGCCTTGGTGAATGTAAAGTCGTACTCATAATAATCTATGCCGCCGCGCATGACCTTCTTGACGGCATCAGGACCTTCTGTATTGTAAGCATTGACCGCCTCGGAGGTGACCTGTCCCTCGTTTAAAGCTGAGGATGTCCAGTAGGACGGACCGTTGTCGATCACATCAAAGAGTGACACGGGAACAAGAACACGGACGCGGATATATGCATCGTTACTGCCGGTATTCTTTACATAGGGGTTCTTGCGGACGTTTCTGCCGGGAACCATGTTTTCCGCATGATCCTTAAAATAGCCGTTTTTATATCCCTCGGCATCAGCCTCGATCTGCGCATCGGAGAAGTACAGACCGTTCCAGGTCTCACCAGAGGTTACAAAGTTGGGGGTGTTCTCGGGTGTGCCCTGCATATCGACATTGGCAGCCCACAGATACCCGCCTGTCGAAGGCTCGGTCAATCCGGTGGCATTGCCCTTTCCGGCATTGACGCGGTGGTACTGGGATTCAAGCAGCTCTATCTTCACGTTACCGATCGTGAAAGTGTTTGTTACGGTCTTGGTATCCTTCAGATACGCAAGCGAAGCGCCCACCGCAGCCGTTATGGCTAAGATTGCAACAAGTGCAACAGCCAAAAATTTCTTCTTTGTCATGTTTTTTTATATCCTTTCAAAATTATTTTCCGTTATCAGCGAATGCCGCAATTGCTGCGTCAATACCATTGATACCGTCAGCCTGAATTGCATACGCCCTTACGTCTATTTTCCACGAAGCATCCTTCGCAATTTCAGTTCCGTCAGGGAGCTTATAACCATCAGCAGTCTTGGTCACGCGCCAGTCCATATAAACCTGTGCAAGAGCCGGGAGAGAGGTCTTTCCGGCAGGAAGAACGTCCTTCATCTTGGTTCTGATAACAACAGTATTGCCGCCGTCCTCGGTTCCGACATACTCATAATCGTACCAAAGACCGTCCTCAACAGCTACCATATTTGCATCGGTAACCTTGTGATCTGCGTCAACGATTCCGTCAGAGACCGCAAGTCTCCAATAGTTTCCGGAGTTGTACTCAACATTGAAGCAGCCGTAGCTGTTCCAGTGAAGGGCATTTTTGCTTTCATTGGTGTGCGGCTCAGCCTTGTACTCATTACTTACAAGGTATGCGGGAATGCGGAGCTCAACCCAAACATATGCATCTTCGGTGCCGTTGTTCTTGACAGTCACGATCTTTGAAACGGCGTTCCCGTCATTGGACTTGCCGGGCTTGAGTTTGTAGCTTCCTTCGCCATAGCTTTCAAGACCGTTTGCACCCTTTCTCTGCTCGATGAGTGTGATATCAACATCGCCCACAGTAAAGGTGTTGGTTCTTTCATCGGTATCCGTCAGATACGCCAGCGAAGCGCCTGCGACAGCAATGATAACAAGGACAGCCGCGAGGCAAACGGTTACTATTTTTCTTTTCATGATACTTCTCCTTTATGGATATTAATTTTTTCGTAATGGAGAATCAGGGGGTGACTTTTCCCCATGCAGTGGCGGCATCATTGATACCGTCCTTCTGCACCGCATACGCGGTAAAGGTGAGGGTGGGAGCATTCTCGTTAGGTGTACCGTCTGCATTCTTTACGCCCTCAAGCATAGTCTTGGTTACAGTTTCAAGAACCATCACCTTATTGTCCTTAAGAACATCAAAGCCTGTATCTGCATTCGTAGCATCTACATTGCGATAGTAAACCCCCGCATACCCGCTAAGAGCAATCCAGCCGTCAGCCATTTCAAATGTCATGAAGCTATCGAAGTTACCGGACTTCACAACCTTCACAAACAGCCAGCAAGCCTCCGAGCCTTTCTTAACAGTTACCTTCGGGTCTTTGGTGATCGTCCGACCCGGAACCATTTTCAGGTCAAGATTTTCACTTTCAGTGAGAGTGATATTGATATCCCCGACGGTGAAGGTATTCACCACAGGCTCCGTCGTGTCAGTCAGCCACGCAAGCGTTCCTGCCACTGTAGCGCAGACTATAAGTGCAGCAGATAACATAATAAAAAGTGCTTTTTTCATCGTTATTCCTCCTTTCCGATAGATTTTCCTATATGATTCAACAAAGCGAACTTTGCAGAAAAGGAATCGACCATTATATGCGTCTTAGTACCGACAATGTCAAAAAACAAGCATTGCCCGCCACAACACCAGTATTGGTTTGAGACATCTTGTAGTAAGTACACACTAAAATCAGCCCCGACAAATACGCTCTTCATAAACCCGCTGTCGGAAACCGGCGCGGAAAACCAAGAGCGTTATTTGTTTTTATTCTTCCCCGCTGTTCTTCCCGTCATCTTTTCCATCCCCGCCGTTTCCGTCTCCGGAAACCTTTTTAGGCTCATCCTTTATGAGATCGGGCAGAAAAACCATGATGACAAGTATCGCGGCGGCTCCTATCGCAAGATAAAGCCCCGGCGGGTTCTGAACGAAGTTCGCGAAATATCCGAGATACGGTATCGCAAACAGCGGCTTTCCTATCACGTTCCGGCAGTGAACCGGGGCGCCGTCGGGAGTTTCGTTCGCATCTCCCTTTGTTCTGAATCTTATCACCCCCGGCTCTTCTTCGTCGGGAATGACCTCGATTATCCTGTGTGTGGCGACCGTCTTTTCGTCAAGCATGAAGGTTATCGTGTCGCCGACCTTCAGCTCCTCTGTCTTCACCGGCTTTACATAAAGCAGTGAACCGGTGGGATAGACAGGCTCCATCGAACCGGAAATAACCGCATAGGTTCTGATACCGACGATCCTTACGCCGACAAGCGCAACCGCAAGGAGAACGACCATCACAACAAGAACCGTTGTGACCGCATTCAGAGCCTTTCTGATACCGCTTTTTTTCATACTCCGGACTGTTTACCCGTTGCGGCTGCGGCGAGCTTGTTCTTGTCGATAAACTCCCTGACGACACTGAATATCATTTTGAAATTTATCTCGGCAACCTCGTCGGAGTCAATGCCCTCGGGATTGCTGACATACATAAGCGCGGTAGTGAGCAAAGTGTCAAGAATGTGACGCATGATAAGCTCCACGCCGCCTCCCTCTGCCGGGAACGCGCTTCTCAGCTTATCAACGAGTATCGAGTACTGCTTTGTGTGATTTACAAACGAGTACGTGTTGTACATGAGAGAGTGATAATATCTCATATAGAACTTCAGCTCGGACGGCCTGCCGGTTACATATTTCCAGCAGCGCATGAAGAGCAGGCGGCAGCGCACCTCGTAATCGATGCTTTCGTAGCTGAGAACCGGGAAATTGTCAAGAATCATGTCAAGAAACAGCTTGTCCTCACGCTCGAACGTTTTTGCCAGCAGATCTTCCTTGCTTTCAAAATAACGGTAAATATAGGCTTCGTTTATTCCGCAGCAGGCACTGATGGTTTTCGTAGAGGCGTTTTCAAGTCCGTAAAGCGCAACCGAACGGACGGCTCCGTCCATAAGGGCTGCGGTTTTCTGTTCATGTTCTTTCGTCGACAGCATTATCGGGATTCTCTCCTTAGCATAAATGATGTATAATATACACGGCATTCCGTAAGTGACCGGTATATTTTACCGGACAACAATAAGAACGGAGTGAAATCAGGCTTAATTGCTCCTTTCATCTTCCGTTTGTGCCGGTTTTTGGTTCGCAGAGTTCCATACTCTACGAGTAAGATTATATCACACCGTAACCGGAATTGCAATAGGTTTTATAAACAAATCAAAGTTTTTTTCACGGTTCCGAAAAAAATTCCGCCTGTTTGCGGTAAAATATCCCCCCGGCAGAGTCAGGACGCGGATTAAAGCCGTCAGGATCTCCGTCACCGGGCGCAAACTTGCGCAGAAAATAAAGACACATACAATAATAAGGAGAAAAACATGAGCAAAAAAGGAGAAAACATCTACAAGAGGAAGGACGGCAGATGGGAGGCGCGTTACATCAGGGGCTATCAGCCCGACGGAAAAGCCATATACGGCTATTGCTACGCCGCAACCTACGCCGGGGCAAAGGAAAAGTCAAATCTGATGAAGGCGGCAGTAATAAACGGCACAGACACCGGAAATCCGGCAAAAACGCGCCTTTCATGCCTCTGCGACGAGTGGCTTATGCTCCGTGAAAACCGGGTAAAGGAATCGACCTTCGTCAAATACAGAACAGTGATAGAAAACCGTATAAAGCCCGGACTCGGAAACGCATATATCCGGTCGCTGAACCCACTTGCGGTGGACGGCTTTTCGCGTTCGCTGATCGCCGACGGACTGTCGGTCAAAACGGTAAGGGACATTCTCACGCTTCTTCACGCGGTACTGACGTACGGAGCAAAGCGATTTCCCTCTCTGCGGAACCTTGAGATAGCCTATCCGAGGGAGGAGAGACACGAAATGCGTGTGCTGTCACGGGAGGAACAGGAGAGATTTACCGAATATCTTCTGACCGATACCGATCTTGCCAGATTCGGAACCCTGCTCGCCCTGCTAACCGGAATGCGGATCGGCGAGATATGCGCGCTGAGATGGGGAGACATCTTCCTTGACGACGGGATAATCCGCGTTGCCGGAACCATGCAGCGGCTGAAGAGTGACGGCGGAACAAAAATCGTCATCACCGACCCGAAAAGCTTTTCGTCCTTCCGCATGATTCCGCTCGGAGATTCCGCGCTTGCTCTCTGCCGCCGTTTTGCCGTTGCAGACCCCGGCGCGTATATTCTGACCGGAACATCCGGAAAATTCATGGAGCCGCGCACGCTTCAGTACCGGCTGAGGAATTACACTGCGGCGTGCGGGCTTGACGGCGTGCATTTTCATTCGCTCCGGCACAGCTTTGCCACAAGATGCATAGAGGCGGGGTTTGAGATAAAGAGCCTTTCGGAGGTACTCGGCCACGCAAGCCCGCAGATAACGCTTGAAAGATATGTCCATTCTTCGATGGAGCTGAAGCGCGAAAACATGAACAAGCTGCCGAAGCTGGGCTTCTGAAAGAGTTTTATCGCCGTCAGAAAGAGCAGTCAGCCCGCGCGCCGTGACCGGAATGAACGATTTCTTCAGGATGTGAGGCCGCCTGTCCGCAGCGGTTTTCCGGCACTTTCCGCCGCCCCCGGAAACGGTCTTCCGCACAGTGAAATACACGGTTCCGGGTGAGTATGGAACTCTGCGAACCGCTGATTTTTCGGTACTTTCGTCGGTATACTTATTTCCGTTTTTCCCCGGTTTATTCAGGCGCAGATTCTGAGTATGGAACTCTGCGAAAAAACCGCATCCTCCCGCCGCATTTTCATTATACCACACCTTATGCACCAAAAACACCCCCCTTCTCTTCCGCACGCCGGAAAAGAAGGGGGATTTTTAATGTCTGCCGTCAGTTATCGGCAAGATAGAGCAGGAATCCTGTCGATATCTGATATCCGCCGGAGGTTGCGGTCGGAACCGTGCCGTTCAGACCGAGATAGTAGTACCTTCTGCCGGAATACACGTAGAATGAATAAGTACCGCTTCCCTCGGCATAGAAAACCGATGCCGACTGCGAGAGCGACAGCGTGGCTTCCGATGACCAGAACCAGTTGCCTGACGCGGTTATCCTCAGATACTGCCCGCTCCCCTTGTTTCTTATCGTATAACCGCTGCCTGATTTCGTGATAACCCAGACCGCGTAGTCGTTATCTGTCGAAACCGCGTTGTCATCGGGAGAAACCGTTACCGATGTAAGCGTTCCGCCGGAGACCGCAAGCGCATAATCCGAGCCGGATGACTTTATCACGTATTCGCTTCCGGAATTTATGGTTCCGTCACTGTCAAGGCGGAACACCGGCATTTCGGGAAGCTGTCCCGCATATTCGCTCTCCGGTCCGAAGGTGAAGGAGATCTCGTTGACCACCCACCAGTAGTCGGAGGAGGAGGTCAGACAGAGCCTGACATACCTTGCATCGACGAATCTGCCGAAAGAAACCGTCTTTGTTCCGCTTCCGGAGTATGTGCCGACAGTTGTCCAGTCGCTTCCGTTGACCGAGACCTGAATGTCAGCCGAGCGTATATGGTCGTTCCCGTAGGAGGAGGTTACCGTCACATCGGAAACGGTGTATACATCATCAAATGCAACTCTGAACCAGTCGCCGGTGCGCTGAGCGCTTGCGATCCACGCATATGTGGAGGAGCTTCCGTCAAGCGCAAGCGAGCCGGTGTAGCTCTGATAGAACTCACGGTTAGAGCTTGCAGCAATTGATTTCGGCGAAACAACCACAAGCGCCGATTTCAGATTCGCCTTTGCATTCACAACCGCCGCAAGTGCGCTGTCAACCTCGCTCTGAAGTGCGCGGGAGTTGTTGTA
>UMLQ01058259.1_pt1 | contig 22921 bp, 16 predicted proteins | sample 1966631 | NCBI WGS metagenome assembly UMLQ01 (sample SAMEA4836206, study PRJEB28245) | human gut metagenome | biome: gut microbiome; material: fecal sample | place: Denmark | collected 2008 | reverse complement strand
CGTATATCAGCGAGGGCACAAGCCTTACCGGGCAGACCGCCGCGCATCTTCCGCAGTCGGTGCATTCGTGCGCCTCCGGCTTTTCCGGTGTTTTTTCGGCGGCAACCGACACGGCAAAGACTCCGGGAGATGTGTATTCGCCGTCAGAAACCTCTTTTGCCGTCATTTCGCCGCCGGTGAAAACAATTCCTCCGTCGGCTGAGCCGCAGAGCGCCGGCAGTCTTTTTATCTCCGTTCCGAAGGGGACGGAGTAAACGCCGGATGTCTTTCCGATGCCCGACACGGTGATGTATGACGACGTGTACGGAATGCCCTTTGCAAGTGCATCGAAAGCCGCCGCGCAGACCTCTGCCGGGATTACGGGATATCCTGCTTTTCCGGTGTCGGTCAGCGGATTGATCTCAAGATTGAACAGCGCGCTGACAAGCATATGCGGCTCGTGCTGAGGGTATTTGTCCGATACCGTCTTTATCTTCACAAGCCTGCCGTCGGCATGACCCGAAAGCTCGTCCGCGCACGCGTGCATATGCCGGGGGACCGCAAGATATCCCTTTGCCGTTCCGGTCAGCTTCATGAATATGCGAAGCCCGCCGGCGACAGCTTCCGCACGGTCAAAAACCGTCGCGGCAGCAGATACCGTTCCGGTGTCCGGTTCGCAGCAGTCGGCAATGATGCATTCCGCGGGCTTTTTTGAGGGAACCGACGGGGTGGGTACTCCCATCACGTGAAGCGCATCGCGCAGCTCATCGCCGCTCATCTCCGAAATCCGCTTTTCAGCCGGGTGAAGCGCCGGAGAGAGCCTGCCGAGATAATCGTTTTTCACCGTGACAAACCCGCCGGACAGCGACACCGTCCCGGAAATCCCGGAAAGGAGCGCCGCTCCGTCTCCGTCGGCAAGGACGGTTCCGATAAAGACCGTCTCTCCGCCCCTGACCCTTGTGCTGTATCCGTCGGGTATGCGGAGCGTTACCGACTCCGGGTCAGCCGGCGTGACCGGAGTTTTTCTTTTCAGCTCTGAATAGTCGGGGAATACCCCGCCGGTGAAGGTGTTTGACATTTCTGTCCCCCTTTTTCTCCCGGAAATGCCGGGTGTGAGGTCGGTGCGGCTGCTGCCGTCTGAAAACCGTACTTCTATTATATAACAAAACGGCTGGAATTACAATATGCAGTGCGATTTTTTCCGGGGGCGGGGAAGGTGTATTTTTTTCAAATCGCTACTTGAAAAATCCGCGCGGATACTGTATAATAATACAATCAGGAGTTATGTGCTCCGATCCGCACCCCGGATCCGGCAGATTATCCGGATGAAATTACGAAAGGCAGTGTGATAAAATGTCTGCGGTACGCAATTTTATTATAACCCTTATCCTGTCGCTTCTGATATTCGGACTTATCGCCTACGGTATAGTTCAGTTCGCCCTCGGCGCGTTCGGACTTGACGGAAAGGGCGACGAAAGTCAGGGCACTGACAGCATCACCGTTGAACCGGACGGCAGCGTGACCGACAGCCCCGACGACCCGAAGACCTGGGACGATGTAAAGGGCGACAGCTTCACCGTCCTGCTCATAGGAACCGACCATCAGCCGTCGGTGTATAAAGACTACGGCAAAAGCGAGGGCACCGACGAAAACGGGTTCCCGAAGGACCCGCGCACGGTAGGCGCCGACACAATGATACTTGTAAGGGTCAACAAGGAAACCGGAGAGTGCGTCATCTGCGCGATCCCGACCAATACGAAGATAACAGCCGACGGTATGCAGTGCCGTCTGTCGGAGCTTTATGCCATGAAGGGCGCTGAGGCGGTGAAAAGAAGGGTGATGGCTCTTACCGGGCTTCCGGTCGATTATTATGCCGCAATAAGCGTGGAAAACTTCGCAAAGCTGATAAACGAGCTCGGCGGGGTGACCTTCTTCGTTGCCAACGATATAAACTATGTTGACAACACCGGGAAAACCGTCAACCTCCGCCGCGGCTCTCAGAAGCTGAACGGCGAAAAGGCGGTTTCGATGCTGAAATACCGCGGTTACGGCGACGGTGACAATACAAGGCGCTCGTGTGCGGCAAAGTTCATAAAGGAGCTGGCAAAGGCGGTTCTTGTCCAGAGCAATTATTCCGACGCAAACGTGCTTTACACAAAGTACAAGGACTATTTCGACACCGATTTTACGCTTGATGTCCTCGGAAAAAACATCGACCTCATCTTCTCGTATTCCAAGATGAACGTCATTGAGTATACATACCCCGGCACAACGACCGGAACCGGAGAAGACGAGTATTTCAGCCCCGGCATCCTCAAAGCCACGGAATATTTCAGCAAATATAAATTCAACGGCTGATGCCGGCCACCGAAAGGATAATAAAATGAACAACTCCGAAAAAACAATGGATAAGATAGTTTCTCTCTGCAAGGGACGCGGCTTCGTGTACCCCGGAAGCGAGATATACGGCGGACTTGCAAACGCATGGGACTACGGTCCCCTCGGCGTCGAGTTCAAGAACAACGTCAAGAAGGCGTGGTGGAAGAAATTCGTTCAGGAAAGCCCCTATAACGTCGGACTTGACTCCGCGATAATAATGAACCCCCAGACATGGGTTACGTCGGGGCACGTGGGCGGCTTCTCCGACCCCCTTATGGACTGCAGGGACTGCCACGCAAGACAGAGAGCCGATAAGCTCATCGAGGACAACGGCGGACACGCAGAGGGCATGACCTTCGAGCAGATGACGCAGTACATAAAGGACAACAACATCGCCTGCCCGGAGTGCGGCAGTCACAATTTCACCGATATAAGAAAGTTCAACCTTATGTTCAAGACCTATATCGGCGTTACCGAGGACTCAAAGAGCGAGGTCTACCTCCGTCCGGAGACTGCGCAGGGCATATTCGTAAACTTCACGAACATCCAGCGCACCACAAGAAAAAAGCTCCCCTTCGGCGTCTGCCAGGTGGGAAAGTCCTTCAGAAACGAGATCACACCCGGAAACTTCATTTTCCGTATCAGGGAGTTCGAGCAGATGGAGTGCGAATTCTTCTGCAAGCCCGACACCGACCTTGAGTGGTTCTATTACTGGAAGGACTACTGCAAGAACTTCCTTCTATCCCTCGGCATGAGCGAGGAGAATATGCGTCTGCGCGACCATGAGAAGGAGGAGCTGTCCTTCTACTCAAAGGCTACCACCGATATCGAGTACCTTTTCCCGTTCGGGTGGGGCGAGCTTTGGGGCATTGCCGACAGAACAAATTACGACCTCGGCAGACATCAGGAGGCCAGCGGAAAGCCGCTTGACTACTTCGACCCCGAGACAAACGAGAGATATATCCCCTATGTTGTCGAGCCGTCTCTCGGCGCCGACAGGGTGGCGCTTGCGTTCCTCTGCGAGGCTTATGACGAGGAGGTCGTTGACGCGGAGAAGAACGACGTCAGGACCGTTCTGCGTCTCCATCCGTTCCTTGCACCCTTCAAGGCGGCTGTCCTTCCGCTTTCAAAGAAGCTCGGCGATTCCGCTATGAAGGTCTATGAGACGCTGGCAAAGGACTTCAATGTCGATTACGACGAGGCAGGCTCCATAGGCAAGCGTTACCGCAGACAGGACGAGATCGGCACCCCGATGTGCATCACCTACGATTTCGACAGCGAAAACGACGGCTGTGTCACCGTCCGCGACAGGGATACAATGGAACAGGTCAGGATCCCGATCGACGGGCTTAAGGCTTATATCGAGGAGAAGATAAGGTTCTGATCCGCGAAACACAACAGATATCCCGCTCCCCGCGGTTTTTGCATACTGTGCAGAAACCGCGGGGATTTTTTATGCAGGTGCACCGGAGCCTGATGCCATAAATTAAACATATGCATAAATGATTCTGGCATACGGAACGGTTATATGGGCGGATTGTCGCGCAAACATGGGCGGAACGGGCAAAGCAGGGCTTCCGGCGTTGACTGAAAGCCTTTTTATGTGGTAAAATCAGCCCATAAACAGATCAAAAAGACCTGCATCCCGTCCGATCGTACCGGAGTCTGCAACAGTGCACGGTTGCGGATCATGGGGAAATCACCGGTTTGCAGGGCTTTGAAAATAATACTGAAATACTGTTGAGGTGCAAAATGAAAAAAATCAGAACAGGAAAGATCTTTGCCGTGGTTTCGGCAATTATGCTGCTTGTATCGGCGTTTGCCGTTACTTCTTCTGCCGCTGCTCCCAAGGACGGACAGCTTTACCCGATGTTCCTTCTCGGTGACAAACAGCCGCAGTATTCGTTTTGGTACACCGGTGCCGCTGCCGGAACCGATCCGATGAAGGGCGCGACTGTTGTCGAATCGCTTGCGGAGGGAAACAAGGTCACGTACGAAAACGACAACACCATCAATCTCATAATCGACAAAGCCGGCGATAAGATCTCAAGAGGCGCGGTTGCATTCACCGCACCGGCTGACGGCGAATATTCCGTCGAATTCAGCGCAGGTCTGTGGTGGGAAGGCGCAGCGACATCCTACGCCATTGAGGTCTACGTTGACGGAAAGCTCGTTGAAGGCTCCCACAAGGAATTCAACGGCGGCTCATGGGGGTCGTATTCCTTTACCGGGATCAGGGCAAGAGCAGGCAAAGTCATCTGCATCGTTCCCTGCGCGGCAAATGAAGGCGGTGCGCTTTCGGATATTTCCCAGCCGCTGAAGCTGACGAATTACAAGCTCAATTTTGTAAAGTCCGTAACCTTTGAGCCTGACACACCCACTCCTCCCACACCGGACACGTCCGACGGAATTATTGCAGCGGCAATAACTCTTGCTCTCTGCGGAGCGGCTGTGGTCATTTCAAAGAAAGCTCACAGATAACAGATAAATCAACAGAAAAAATCCCGCGGGGTGTTGAAAAACCGGTTACGAGTTTTTTGACACCCCACATTTTTAAGAAACGTTCCGGAGGTTCCGGGGCGGCAATGTCAGAAAGGCATGGTTATAATGAAACACAGTTCAATTGTCAGAAAGGTGCTTGTGCTCCTTATCGTGTTCTCCTCTCTGATCTCGGCGGCGGCGTGTACGGCGACCGGCGGCGGAGAAGGAACAAAGGGAACGTCGGGCACCGTAGGCACCGATGTCACATCAACTCCCGAGACTGAGCCTCCGTATCCGCTTGATATCGTCGATTACGGCGGAAAGTCGTTCAGGGTCACGCTCCTCAGCGCTTCCGATGAGGTGGAATTCTTTATTTCCGACGGCGCAAACGGAGACGATGTCGATGCCGCGCTTTACAAAAGAAACTCGGTAATAGAGGATCGGTATAAAATTACCATCGAGCCGGTGTATATAAACGGCGAGGGGCTTTTCGGGCACACAAACACGATAGCTGACGTTATCCTGTCGGACAACGACGCATACGATCTCGTTACGTCATACGCATTTGCTGCAGGTCCGCTTGTCATGAACAGCTGTCTTTTCGACTGGAAGCAGCAGAAGCACAACGATCTTGAGGCTTCGTGGTGGATAAAGTCGATAAACGACAAGTTTGAGATAGACGGTCACCTCTATACCGCCGTCGGCGATACGAATTTGTACACGCTTATCTATACATACGCAATGATGTTCAACCGCACGGCGGGCGACAACGAGAAGATCACCTCAGAGGTCTTTGCCGCAGTCAAGGACGGAAGCTGGACGATAGACAAATTCAACACTATCGTTTCAAACATCTACAACGACATCGACGGCGAGAACGGAAGAACCGCGGGCGATTACTACGGCTTCCAGGGCGAGTGCCTGACCAACCTTGACAACTACAATTTCGCCTTCAACATCCCGATGATGGACAACCGCGAGGCGGGAGAAGCCGGGATACGGTTCGTCTACGACGGCGAGAAGCTCCATGACGCCATTGACAAGATAATCAGACTCTACTGGAACAACAGCGGCTCGTATGTCGAGGGTGACAATGTTGACGCATTTGTAAACGGCAGATCGGTATTCAGCACCATGCTTCTCAACGAATGCTTCTCAACCATGCGCAACATGAGGGACGACTATACCATTCTTCCGTACCCGAAGTTCAACGAGGATCAGAAGGAATATCTGACCGGAATGATGGACAACTACATGGTCATCGGAATTCCGATCAGCGAGAGGGACACGGATTTCGTTTCTCTTGTCACCGAGGCACTGAACTATGAGGCGGAGAGGATTCTCTACCCCGCGTACTACGATGACGCGCTTCAGAACAAATACAGCCGCGACGACGAGACAATTGAGATGCTGAACATCCTGATGAACGGCAGAACGGCTGATTTCGGAACGCTTTTCCAGAACAACCTTGACAACATCTCCTGCTGGTTCAGATGGATCGTCGATTCAAAGGAAAACACCTCTGCAAGCTACGTCGCCGAGAGGAAGGACTACATTGAGATGCTGACCGCGGCTATCGTGACCAAATACCGCGAGGGTGCACTCGGATGAAGAGACGGATACTGCTTATCCTCCTTGCGGGTTTGACGCTGATACCGGCAGTTTCCTGCTCGCGCGGGAACACACCGGCTTATGAGAGCGGTTCTTCAGGGACCGTGACCGAAACTCCCGGCGGATCGGAGACGCTCCCCGGCGGAAATGAAGACAAAACTATGATTTCATGGATATCGAACGGCTATGACAAGATCATAGCGAACGGAGACGTGCCGAAAAAGCCAAGCGATTCCCATACCGTCTATATGGCAAAGGGCGAAAGCGAGGGCTGCCAGATATCTCTGCGCTCCCCGGAGGACATGGCCGGTGTGACGGTTGAGATATCGGTGCCTGAGGGGCTGACTGCTTCTGCCGGCATCGAAAAGACCCAGCGGATCGCCGGAAAACGCTGGCCTGACGGGCTTCTGCCGCTTGACAAGGTAAAAAGCTTTGATCTGAAGAGCGGGGAGACCTCGACAGTATACATAAAATTCAGATCGTCCGGCAGCACCCCGGCGGGGGATCACAAATGCACCGTGACGGTGAAGGACGGAAGCGGCGAGGCAATTGCCACAGCCGGGATCACCGTTCACGTCTGGGATTTTGAGCTTGACGGTGAGGATTCGATCGAATGCTGGATCCCTGTCATCTGGGAAGCGCTTGCGAAGGAATACGGCTTCGGCGATCTGCGCGCCGGCGCTCTTCCCGAGGAGGACATGGAGAGGCTGCGCGTTATCTATAAGCTGTATTACGATATGCTGCTTGACTACGGTATCTGCGGGGGAGACCTTCCGTATGATATCCTTGACGACCGCGCGGACGAATATCTGAACGACCCGAGAGTGAAGGTGTTCACGATCGGGCAGGGCGAGGTCGATGAGGAGACGCTCCGCGCACGCTACAACAAAATAAAGGACAATCCGGAATGGCTTGCGAAGGCGTTGTATTACTCTCTCGACGAGCCGACCACCCGCGCCATGCTTGACGAGCTTGCATCGCGCTCTGCGGCTGTCAGGAGGATCGCGCCGGGGGTGAAGACCATTTCGGCATACTATGAAAACATAACCTATGACGGCGTGACCGACGCTACAGGGTTCCTTCAGGAGCACCTTGACATTTCCGTCCCGAAGCTCTGTCTGTTTGAGCGCGTGGGCGGGCTTGAGAGTTACAAAAAGCGTTTTCAGGCTTATAGGGCGGCAGGCAACAAGGTCTACACCTATGTCTGCTGGGAGCCGTGGAAGCCCTTCCTCAACGTATTTGTCAACGAGGAGGGCATCGACCACCGCGCTCTGTTCTGGCAGATATACGACTGCGGTGCAGACGGCTTCCTTTACTGGGCGGCAAATCAGTGGTATGACCTTGACGTCAACCCGTGGAACAGCATGCAGACGATCCCGTGGTTGACAAGGGATATCTACGGCGACGGGTCGTTCATGTATCCCGGCAACAAATTCGGCTTTGACGACCCCTGCTCGTCGCTCAGACTTGAGGCGGTGAGAGACGGACTTGAGGACAACACGCTGCTCCGCATGGCAAAGAAGCATCTCAGCAACTCGTGGCTCGACAAAGAGATCGACAAGGTCACAAAGAGCCCGACGATCTCAACGACCGACAGCGGTGTTTTCGATACCGTCAGGATCAATATCGGAAACGCACTTGAAAAAGCACTTTCGGGGAAATAAATGAAAATCGTGGGGTGTTAAATTACTCATCTTGAGTTTTTTGACACCCCTGATTTCTTTTCTTTTATGGCCATAAAAAATAGGTTGACAACATCCTAAAATCAGTGTATAATATTTGTGTAAAGAATTGTCGGGAGGTAATACCATGGATATCAACACCAACCAGATCGTTTCCATTTCGGAAGCCAATCAGAATTTTTCGCGCGTTGCCAGAGCCGCTGACAGACTCGGTACCGTAGTCATTTTCAAGAACAACAAGCCAAAATACAAATTAGTCGACATCGAACAGGATTCGGAAATTCAGATGACCGATGACGAAAAAATTGATTTCGTTGCCGCGCGCATTCTGAAGGAATACCGGAAAGCATTTGAGGAGCTTGCGAAATGATTAAATTCAGCAGGGACAAGGTTTTGCTTCTCCATCAGATCATTTCGCAGGAAACGGGCGGAGATCCGAATCTGCGTGATATCACTCTTCTTGACAGTGCGCTGGAATCTGCCTTTCAGACCTTTGACGGAAAAGAATTATATCCTACAAAAGAAGAAAAGGCGGCTCGCATTGGTTATTCTTTGATTTCAAATCACGCATTTGTAGACGGAAACAAGCGCATCGGCATGTACGTTCTTCTCTCTTTTCTTGAGGTAAACGGAATCAAGATCCGTCCGAGCGATGAAGAGGTTGTTCGTGTCGGGCTTGCAACCGCTGCCGGAGAGATGAAATACGAAGATATTTTAGCGTGGATTTCAGAAAATAAATAATCTCTTAGCGGGGTGCCGAAAAACCGTTCCGGGTTTTCAGCACCCGCTTTTTCTTGTGTGCCGGGGCGATTCGTATAATGCTGTAATTTTCACTTCAGGTTCTTTGAAACAATTTACCGGGCGGAAGTCATCATTTTCTTTCTCTGCTATGCCGCACATCAGGCTTATTTCCGCGACGGGGCTGCCGCGCGAAGGCGCTTGCCTGACAAAAAGCCCCTGCTGCAGTTGTATTATCCTGCGGCAGGGGGCTCTTTTGTCATTGTCTGTTTTTGAAATTACGGCTATTGTTTTTACGTGATCACCGAAGACCGCTGCTGAGTCTGTTGTTATTTATCCCAGACATAGTCGTACAAGTCTTTGAAATTTGCCATAATGACGCTCTTGCGCGCATCATACCATGAGATCAATCCTTCGCCGCGCTTGACGCAATTGGTGAAGGGCATCCATTCCAGATTGGTGATAAACATATAACCCGGGTCGTAAAGAACATTTGAATAGATGATATCAAGCATTTCTTCGGATTCGTCATCTCTTGTGTATTTTCCGGTAAGGGTTTTTTCATACCAGGCGGGACGGATATATTCATATGAATACTGAGCCATGGTTTCAATGATTGCGCCGGTTCTGTCTTTGTCGGTTGCAGTCATGGGAATTGCCAACGCCATTCCCCACTGGTCAGAATACGTATAATACTTATCCTGCTTCTCGGATGCTTTGGGAAGCGGCAGAATTCCGAAATTGCTGTCCTGGTTTCTCCACTCTTCACAGGCATTAAAGCCGGCACATGCAAACAAAGCTCTGTCATCAAAGAAAATCTGTGTCAGCGTCTCGTTTCCGTCATCCAGCCAGACATACTCATTGTTTTTCAGGAAGCTGCCAAGCCCGTCGATTAAATCTACCATCTCCTCGGAGTCAAACCGACAATCGACTCCGTTATCGGAAAAACTGACAAGCTGCATTCCGCGGCCGTAAACGAAAGACTCCAGATGATGCGAGTTTACGCACAGTCCGTATTTGTCTTTGATGTCACGAACGCCGTCACCGTTTTCCTGCGAGGCGCTTTTGGCGAGTGTCATCATGAGCTCCTGAGTCCAGTTGCCGTCTTTAACAATTTGATATATATCTCCGATCTGATACTCTTCGGCGACTTTTTTGTTGAAGAAGAAGGCAGATGTTACGGCGAAGGTGAACCAGTTGATGTCGCCGCCGAGAAAATAATAGTTGTTGTTCAGTGACAGAGTTTCGGTTATGGATGTGTTCCACCACGGCTGTGACAGATTGATATATTTTGCTCCGTTCCACGGGATGATCAGGTCATTGACAATAAGCGGTTTTGCTGACTGAGTAAAAGCAGTTGCCATTATATCAATGACATCATCCCCTGATTTGATGTAGGGCAATAAATATTCCGCTGCGTTTCCGGACCCGCCGATGATGAGAGAATTGATGGTGATTTCAAACCGCTCCTCCACCCTGCGATTGCGTGTATAGATGGCTTCGGAAATCTGGTCTCCCGAAACGGGGGAATCGCAGTCAAAATAATCCGGGCCTGTCGGACCGGGCGCTCCGATGTCAAACGAAAGCCCCTGAAACTTTAATTCCGGTGGGATGCTGTTGATATTTTCGCTCGTAAGGGAAGGAACGGCAGTCTTGCTGCTTTCCGTATTATTGCCCGAACCCGGACGATAGCAGGAAGCAAAAGAGACGAACAGAAGCGAACAGGCGAAAATGAGTAGTACGATTCTTTTCATAATGTGATTTAATCTCCTTTCAGAAATAAGCCATAGAAAAAGTTAACGTTTTCTTTTTTTGATTATAACACAAGGTTCGCGTGCTGTCAAGCGTTTTTTTAATATTTATTCGGCGCACCCGATGATTTCGCAATTAAACCTTGAAACAGATAAGCATTTGTAGTAAATTGCCGGATAATTGCTGTATTGACCTGCGCGTTTTGTCCGATTTATGAGAATATTCCGGAATAACCCACTGAATTGTTTTTGGGCAGATCAATGTTTTTTCGAATTTCGCAAAAAAAGTATTGACAAGCTGCAATGACGATGATATAATAAGCTTAACGCTACCTCTGGCATTTTGCCGGGGCTGAATCTTTGATCGTCTGTGAGCGCCCCTCCGCCTTCTTTGGCACGCGGAGCCCGTATTACAGCTGCCGGGAGAGAAAAATGACTGATATTGCCTGCAAAACCGCTGACAACACTATTGCATTTTCAATAAAAGATGAGGGGCTTTTCCTCAATTCACTCATCTGCGATGATGTTGAGTTTTTACTGGACGGCGGTGTTCCGCTGCCGGATTCATATTTGCTGCATGGGGAGAAGAAGGCTTTCTCCTGGAAATACAGCTCGTCCGAGAGGAATGCTTCCGGTTTTTCAGTGCTGTTTTGCGACACCTGTGTCAGCTGCGCCTACCGAATAAATGTCAGATGCCGGTCTGACATAAACGGACCGGCTGAAATAAGCGCAGTTCTGACTAACGGCTCCGGGGAACCGCTGCGTGTTTTTCTGCGTGAGCTTATTCTTGTTGAATGCTCATTTCCGTCTGCTCCCGTGGCATGGAGCTTCCCGAAGGAAAGCGGAGTTGCGGAAGGCGTTGTATGGCATAACGAGCCTCAGACCTTCTTCAAGGGCACCGGAATCTATCGCGATATAATGACGGAAAATAACAGTGTTCTGATTGAAACCACAACGCTGCAGGACTTCAACGCCGGTGGAAAGGTGCCCATGGTATACCTTGATGCGGAAAACTGCGGTATGTTTGTTGCTTTTGAATGGTCCTCGTCGCGAATTATCGTAAACGGTTTATCCGGCAACAAGGTCAGGGTTTCGCTTGATTTTCACGAGAATTTCAATACCGTGATTTCCGCCGGAGGAGATTTAATTATTCCGCCGATTTATTTTGGGGGATATAAAGGTGATATTGAGGACGGCTCAAATCTCTTTAAGCGGTGGTTTTTCCTTGAGAAAACACCAAGGTCAGTCCGGGAAAACGAAAACGAGCCGCTTACGCAGATTGATTATCAGCTTTATGCCGCAACGGCAAAAAAGCTCGGAATTCAATCAATAAAATGGGATTACGGGTGGTGGACAGACCGTCCGACAACAGAAGCAATGCATGAAGGGTCGTGGCATCTCCGCAATCCGGAGTATATCAATAATATCCGTCGCGAATTTAAAGCAAAGACTCTTCGCGATTACGGCAACGCCATGTCACAGCTGAACATGAATTGGACATTGTACGCGCTTCTTCACGACTGCCGTTCCGATGACGGACTGGAAAGCGACGACAGGCTTACCTCCGTCGGGCCGGACAGCCATCCGGAATGGTTTTCAAACCGGAAGATCGGCGGGGTGTGTCCGGTGGCGGATCTCGGGAACGAAGAATGTGCGGCATACATAAAAAGAAAGCTGTTTGCCCTTTTTACAAGCTCCAGGGCAAAAACGTGGCGCTCTGACTTCGAACCGATTGCCTGCTGTTCTGACAAGAAAAACCGTCACGATGCGGACGGAAATGACGTTCAGTACTGGTGCTCCCGCGGTTTTTATGATATTGTTGATTACCTTATCGAGTCTATCCCCGGTTTCCGGTACGAATCCTGTTCATCGGGAGGCTCTATGAAGGATTTCGCAACAATGCACAGGGCGTCTGTCATCAACAATGACGATTCGGCAGATTGGATGAGTCTGAGGACAACATTTTATGATTCTTCATACTGTTTTCCTCCCGCACAGCTCCAATCGCCGGTAAACCCCGATACTTTTTGCCCGGATTGCGAAAAATACTATGCCGGCAAAGGGGATAAGGACATGGGTATGCGTTCTGTCATAATGAGCGCTGTCATGTTGGGTTCGTGGTGCAACAGGGTGGATGGGGAAACGCTTCATCATGGTCTGGAAGCATACTACGCCAAGTATCTGCGCCTGCATAATGAGGTCATAAAGCCGCTTATGAGGCATGGGAATTTGTATCATACTTTGCCGCGGCCGGACCATATCCATTGGGACGGAATGCAGTACGGGTGTGATTTCATACCGGAAAGCGGAGTGGGCGGTGTGCTGTTTCTGTTCAAACCGACAGATCAGAATGAACCTGCCATTCATGTTACGATTCGCGGTCTCAATCCCTCATATATATATTGCGCTGACTATCTGGAGAGAAAAAACCAAAGCTATTCAGCGACCGGCGAGGAGCTTATGAAGAACGGGCTGACCTGTCTGATTCCTGAGGCCACGGGAAGCGAAATCGTTTTGTTCCGGGTGGAGGGGAAGTCGAGCGAAGAAGAGCGGTATTTTTTCTGACGCAATCATCCTCTGCCCTAAAATATACATACAGTATTGCCTTCAGCTCGGAGACGGCGATTTTACAGCGGGCATCAATTATGTAGCAGAAAGACAAAGAGAAAAATGAATAACAGAATTACAATCAAAGATATAGCCGCCGAGGTAGGCGTCAGCGCAATAACCGTTTCGAAAGCTTTGAACGGCAAGAATCAGGTCAGCGAAAAAACGCGTGCGCGGATCATAGAAACTGCCAGACGAATGGATTACCGTCCGAACCTGAATGCAAAAAGTCTGGTGCGAAAAGAAATACACATTGCCTGTGTATATCCCAAAGAACCGTTTGAATTCTACTCATATGTCAAAGACGGCGTTAACATGGCTGAAAAGGAGCTTCTGGATTCCAAATGCCGTGTGTCATATTATGAGTATTCTTCTCTCGATTCCGTCGGAGAGGTCCGCGACTGTCTGATGCAGATAGAAAAAGAGAAGGTCGATGGGATCCTTTTGACCAGCAATCACAATTATCGTGAATATGTTGATGTTTTGCGGCGCATTACAGAATCCGGCTGTGCTGTCCTGTATAATACCATTTTTGGCGAGTTTATCGAAGGCGTTATCGGCGGGATCGGGCTGAATGCCTATATGGCTGGGCAGATTGCGGCGGATTTTCATAACATAGGGAAAACCATGCTCCCTGAAGGGAAAACGTGGAAAACGGTTATTTTTGTCGGAAATAAAAATGTATCCACACATCATGACTGCATTGAGGGATACAGATCCCGGGCAAAGCTTCATGGCATAGAGCTGCTTGAAACCTATGAAACGAATGAAGACCGGAACATTGCGTACTATCTTACGGGCAAAGTGCTGCAGAATTTTCCGGATCTGAACGGGATATATGTATCGTCCTATAATGCGCTTGGTGTGTGCGAATGGTTAAAGGAGCATAATGCGCAGAACAGGGTGCTGACTATCGGTCACGATCTTTACCCCGCTTTGAATACTATGATAGAGAGCGGCTGTTTAAAGGCAACATTGTTTCAAAACCAATATGAGTACGGGCGCAAGGGAATGCATTTGCTGTTTGAGTATCTGGTCGGTTTGCGCAGAAAAGAAGAGTGCAGAGTTTTTCAGACTCCTCAAATTGTTCTGCCTGGAATGCTGTCGGCTTTTCCCCGTTATGGGATCAGAGAACCGTAAAATCGGGATATAAATATCATGGGAGGCAAATGTTTTCATGAAGTTAACGTTAACTGACGCCCGGAATGCGGCAGGACGGTATGGCTTGCAGAAACGTCTTTCGGCAGTTCTGCTTTTGATTTTACTTATTTTGGGTTTGCTTTCGTGCGGCAGAAGCGAAGGTACAGGAGAAACGAGTGATACCGTCACAGACAAGATATCTGAAACAGGTGGTGAAGATAAGGTGAATATTTCGGAATCTGCAAAAAAAGAATGGGTTCTTGCATCAAGCAGGGCGGAGATGCGCATTCGTGCCGGCGATACTGGCTTTTCTGTTGAGTCGCTTTGCGCGCTTGAGGATAAATACAATTGGATTTCTGCGGCGGTTAAGGAAACTGCTCTTGTATCCTCTGTGATCGATGAGGAAACCGGCTCAACCGTCAACCTCAACTGGAGGTATGAAAAAGGCGTTTTAGAAGAAGGATCGGAACATCTGAGTCTTACGCTGTATTTTTGCGACAGTAATTCCATGCTCACATATACTGCGCGGTTCCGCTGTCTGAAGAAAAGCGAAACCTTCGAAGTGTGCGGCGCTTATGCCAACAACAGTGCCCGAAATGCCCGGATAAACATTTCGTCTGTTTTTGCACTTTCATTTTCTGCAGATGAGCCGATCAAAGCATGGACATTCAAAAAGCAAAGCGGAGAAGCGGAGGGATACAATCAGTTCCCGGGGAGCGGTCATTATATTACCGACTTTTCTGATGGTATGACTGAAGTCAGGGTTGAGACAAATGTCAATCAGGATTGGGGCGGAAACGGGTATATTCCGATAGTTTACTATACGCTTGGAGACTTAAGGGGTCTTTATACAGCCGTTGAATGGTCAAGCTGTGCAATTTATGCCAGGCAGGAGGGCGATGTTATCAATGAGCGTGTTGCCCTTTCTCCGAGCAGAACTTTTTCAACGGTTCTTGCCGCCAACGGCAATCTTGAAATCCCGACGGTTTATCTCGGCATTTATAACGGTGACATCGAGATCGGGAGCAATCAGTTCAAGCGATGGTTTTTTGAAAACAAATCACCGGCATCGCTGAAGGAAGATCCTGAGGAGCCATTGACTCAAATGGCAATGCAGCAGCCTCTCGGCACAATGAGCGACATGGGAGTCCAGTCGGTTCAATGGGATTATGGCTGGTGGGCTGAGGATGGGTTTGCAGAATATGAGGGATCGTGGGAGCTGCGCAGTCAAGCTGTCCGGAACGATTTGATGACATATTATTCATGCCTTACGATGGAAAAGTTCGGAAAGCTTGTAACCCGTTCATATAATATGAATTTTACCGTTTATGCCCTTCTTCATGACACTCAGGACAGAAACGGGCGCCCCACGGCTGATGCCGGTGAGTTTAATTCAATTCAGCATCCCGATTGGTTCTGCAACCGGAGAATTGCCGAGAAAATGGGGCGGTCAGCCGATCTTGGCAATGAGGAGTGCGTGAAATATCTGAAAACGGCAATGTCGGACTTCTTTAACAAAAATCACATCGGAACATGGCGCTCGGATTTTGAGCCGATTTGCCGCAGCTCGGATTTGAAAAACCGGCATGATGCCAACGGGACGGATGTCCAGTATTGGTGCTCGGTCGGGTTCTATGATCTGCTTGGTTATCTTCATGAGAATGTTAAACCGTTCCGCTACGAATGCTGTTCAAGCGGAGGGAGTCTTAAGGATTACGCGACGCTGAAATATGCTACTGTAATTAACTGTGAGGACAGCTATAATTACCTGTCACTGCGCATGAATTTCTATGATACGTCATACTGCATTCCTCCGGCTCAGATTCAACTCAATTGCTCCATGGAACCTTTTTGCCGGGAATCAAAGTGGTTCTATCTCCCGGGGAAGGTCAATATGGAAGAGAGCGAGCTGACAAGCGCCGCCAAGGATTACGGTATGAGGTCTATTCTGGTTGGCGTTCCTTATATCACCAACAGCACGCCGCTTGACGAAAACGGCAGACTGGCATTCGGAATGAATGATTATATTTCACGTTATTTTAATCTGTATAACGAGAAAATCAAGCCTCTTGTCAAATACGGCGACCTGTATCACATTCTGCCGCGCCCGAACGGTGAGGACTGGGACGGTGTCATGTATTCTGACGCTGACTCGCAAAGCGAAATCAAGGGAGCTGTATTCCTTTTCAAGCCGTCGTCCGCCGAGGGAATGACAAAAACAGTAATTCTTCGCGGGCTGGACGAAGAAACCTCGTACTCTGTCTGCTTTGAAGACAGAACGGAACAAAATACGGTTATGACCGGAAAGGAACTGATGACTTATGGACTGACGGTAAATATCAGCGAAGATCTCGGATCGGAAATCATTTGGATCATTGCGTAAGCGGTTTTCGATCAAGCCCGATGACTCTTTGATGCAAAGCACAAAAATCAAAAAGAATAAGGAGCAACAGTTATGAAAAAAGCGTTTATTCTCATCGTTATCTCGATTGCTGTTTTCGCAATCACACTTTCCTGCCACGCAGTCGATGCCACTGACGCAAAAGTGATCCTTTTCAATGATGAAATGGACATAAATGCATGGAGTTACTGGTGGGGCAATTATACCTCATACGACGCCGGCGAGGGCGCCTATAAGGTGAGTTTTCGTACCGACGGAAGTCCTGCAACCTGTATGGAAATGGACACCGGGAATCAGTCGGATTACAGTCTTCTTGAGGATATCGGTATAACGCCGTTTACCATTTTTGACGAGGGTGCATACAACTTTGTCAAGGTCAGAATCAAAACTCAAAACGGCTTCAAACCGTCGTGTCTTTCCGCTCATCTCGGAACAACGGAATATCTCTCGGATACATCGCCGTGGATACAAACGGGTGTAAAGTTAGGAGATCTCACAGGTATAGAAGACGGTGAATGGCATGAGTATATTTTTGATCTTAATCAGATCCCTCAGAACAACAGCTGGCTGACGGAAGAGGACATCGGAAAAATCCGGGGAATGCTGCTGAATAAAATCTCGCTCATTATTCCTGAAAAAATTACAGCCAGTCAGGCTGTGTTGTATCAGTATATTGCCTTCTTTAAAACAGCTGAAGAAGCCGAGTCCTTTTCATATACCTACGTTCCGCCCGTAACAACGGAAAAACCCGATATTCCGAAGAACACGGGAACTGAAACCGGCACAGTTCCCGAACAAAGCTCAGCAAGTCAGACTGAAACCGCCGCAGGCACAAAGCCGGACACCAACCAGACAGCGCCTGAAAAGAATAATTTATCTGTTGTCCTGATTGTTGTTTCGGCGATTGTTTTGGTTGCCGGTGCAGCAACAGTAATAATCATAAAAAGAAATAAAAGTTGATATATTCAACTAAAAAAAGGAGATACCATAATGAAAACCAAACAAATCGTTTCCCTCGTCCTTGCTGCACTACTGTCGTTTGCAATGCTTGCTCTTTCCGTCGGAGCAAAAGGCAGCACCGCATCGGTCATTGTCTTTGACGACAAAATGGATGTAAGTGCATGGAGCTATTGGGGAAGAAATGTAACCTCCTATGATGCCGGAACCAACAGTTTTAAGGTTACCGCAAATGAATGGAGTATGTACGCAACGTGTATGGAAATGGATTCGGGCGACGGCACCAATTTCAGCACGCTTACTGACATCGGTGTTACGCCTGTCAATATCCGCTGTGAGGGTGGATACAATTATTTGAAGATCAAAATGAAAACCTCCGGAGGATTTGCTCCTTCTGCGTTGTCTGCTCATCTCGGGACGTCAACTTATTTCGGCGAAGGTCAGCCCTGGGCTGTCGCAGGGGCGAAGCTTTGCGACCTTTCGGGTTTTGAAAACGGCGAATGGCAGGAAATTGTTGTTGATCTTACCAAACTGGAAGAACATAACGCATGGCTTGACGATAATCAAAAAGCCAACCTCCAGGGTATGCTTCTGGATAAGATCAGCTTGATTTTCCCTGAAGTTCTGAGCGGTGATCAGGCGGTGTACATTCAGTATGTCGGCTTCTTCAAGACGGCTGATGAGGCCGGAAAGTATCCGGATGTCAACAGCCCTGCTACCGGAAACGCCGGAATCGGCGCAGCTTGTGCTTTCTTGGTTTTCGGAATCGCTGCCGCAGCATTTTCAGGAACAAAAAGACGTTCAGGAAAATAAAAGCCCGATTCACACAACCGTGATATGAAGGGAGCCTTCCTTATTGTTTCATCATTTTGCTGAATAATGAGAGAAGGCTCCTCTGATATTATTCATTAAGGAGTTATGATTATGAATAAGTTGTTCGGTGACGGGATCCATGACGATTATCCCGCTATACAGGAAATGATCGACAGCGGCGCTCGTGAAGTGATCTTGCCGGATCCGCAGAAATGCTATCTCATTTCCAAGACATTGGTATTACCTTCAGACTTCAGGCTGGTTCTTCCTCGTTTTGCCGAAATCAGGCTGATGGATCAGGCAAATTGTCCGATGATTCGAAACACATGGAATACGTCAAGGGGGCATTTTTCTTATAATTCTTACAATTCTGAAATCAACCGTATTGATTTGTGGAATTATTCCGAACAAATATCAACACTGCCTGAAGATACGTGCCATGATTTCGAGGTGATTGGAGGAATATGGAATTTTAATAACAAAAACCAAAAGCCGAATCCCATTTTGTCAGGTGATTTTGACGGTGGTGCTTATACGGGTTTTGGAATGCAGTTTTTTAATGTAACCAATTTCAGGATTTCATCTCTGACCTTGAAGGACCCTGTTAATTTCGCGATTACAATAGACGCGGCCTCCTTTTTTTCAGTGTCGGATATTACATTTGATTACAACAGCGGAAACCCCGCCGCAATCAACATGGACGGAATTCATATCAACGGAAATTGTCATCATGCGCATCTTCGCAATCTGATGGGAGCTTGCTATGACGACGTGGTTGCCCTGAATGCTTTCGAAGGCTTTTCCGGGCCAATCAGCAATATTTATATTGACGGTATTTTTGCGGAAAATTGTCACAGTGCGGTGCGGCTTCTGGCTGTGTTTGAGGAGATATCCAATATTCACATTTCTGATATATACGGGACGTATTATCAATATTGTATTGGATTCACCAGATACTATGAGACAGAACATCCAACGGGGATAATGAAAACGATAGACATCCGGAATGTTTACGCGTCAAAAGCAAGCCGTGACGGCATCTATCCATATCCGGATACATACGTCTATCCGTTGATATATTTCGAATCCCGCTTGGTTGTCACGGACGTTTCAATTGATTGTCTTTGCCGTCGTGAAAAGGTAATTCCCGTTGAAACGATTTCGGTTGAAAAGGGCGCTGTTATCGAAAATATGCGGCTCAGCCGGATTATAGAAGAGAATCTGACCGGGAAGGACTTTTCGTTTCTGACAAATTACGGGACAATTCAAAGGCTGGTGCAAAAAGACATTCGCCTCGGCGACAATTATCCTGTCGATTCCGTCACTGAAGATCAAATGCGGAAATGAGGAAATAAACAATGATTAAAGTAACTGTATGGAATGAATTCGTGCATGAACGTACGGAAGAAAGAATCACAAAAGTATACCCTTACGGGATACATAAAGAAATTGCCGCTTTTTTGGGCTGCGATGATGATCTTGAAGTGACGACGGCAACGCTTGATGATGCAAACTGCGGAATCACTAAAGAATCTCTTGCCCAAACCGATGTCCTTATCTGGTGGGGACACATTGCTCATGAACAGGTTCCTGACGAAATTGCCTATATGGTTCGTGATGCGGTTCTGGACGGAATGGGGCTGATCTGTTTGCACTCGGCACATCACTCAAAGCCGTTCCGGTATCTGCTCGGCACCTCATGTAATCTGACGTGGCGTGAATCGGATGACCAAGAGATTTTGTGGGTTATTGAACCGTCTCACCCCATTACCGCCGGCATTGACCGTTATTTTATATTACCCCATGAGGAAACATACGGTGAACCCTTTGTCATTCCAACCCCGGACAAACTCCTTCTGATTGGCAATTATTCCGGCGGTGAGGTGTTTCGCTCGGGTTGTCTGTATGAGAGAGGAAACGGGAAGATCTTCTATTTTCAGCCCGGTCATGAAGCCTATCCGACCTTCCGCGTACCTGAAGTTCAGCAGATTATCCGCAACGCCGTTCGTTTTGTTGCGCCACGTTACCGGAAGAAAACAGACTGCCCTCACGTGAGAAAGATAACTTGTGAGGAGCCGTATGTCATCTGACTGCAGAACACGGATTCGTTTGATCTGTCGGATTATCTTCAAAATGCACTGTCGGCACCTTTGAATCGGAAAATGCCGGTCGGAAGCCCGACGTTTTTGGTGCGGTCCCTTCGGTTTGCCTCTGTGTCTTGATTTTACTGCTTTTCCCGGCGGAAAGACGGCAGATTTCAGCCGCCGTGACCAATGCCGGAGGGTGTTAAAAAACTCACTTTGAGTTTTTTAACACCCTCTTTTCACAATACGATTCAAAACAGCGTCAGATATATGAACAGAAGAAAAATCACAGGGCTTTGCGGAATTCAGTCACAGAATTCTGCTCCGATGCCGTATAGCCGCATTTCAGAAAGCAGTTTTCGGCTGCCGGATTATTTTTATCCGCCGAGGCTGCGATAAAATCAAAGCCGTTTTCTTTGGCATACCGTTCCGCAAAATGCAAAGCAAAAGTTCCTGCACCGCACCGCTGAAGTTCTTTTGCTGCAAAAAGCATTGATATGCGTGCTTCCGTTTCGCCGGGTTTCCCGCTTAAACGAATATAGCAGGCAGGTACAGCTCCTTTGCATATCAGAAAATGCTTTTCGTGGGGATTGTCGGCAGAAAGCACTTCTTTCCATTCATTAAAGCTGATATCTTCGGTTTTCAGTTCGTTTTTGTTCTGAGCCAACATTATCCTGACAAAACACGCCTCATTGACCGTTGCGGGAATTACGCAAAAGCAACCCGGAATTCTGATTTCATGCATTATTTGCCCGTCGTTAATGATGCTGTTGAATGTTTCAAAAGGCTTTTCCTCAAATCCGATCGATTTCTGCAGATTTCTGCTCGGTATATTGCCCGGGTCGACATAGCAGCGAAGAGCTGCCGCTCCGGTTTCGGAAAGCCGGCTTATCGCTGTTTCTATCATCTGCCGCGCTATTCCCATTCTCCTGTACTCCGGCGCAACAAAAAGATCGCCGTAGTACCAGAGTGAAAAATCGGTTTCGCTGCGGATGCAGTGTAAACAGCCGAACACCTTGCCTTTCGGCGCTGCGGCGATTACCTCAAAGCAGTCATTTCCGTTTGTAAGCTCATTGAAAACAGCATTGCGCACACAGCTTACATATTGCGGCGCGGACGTTCCCCAGCGCATTTGCGCGATTTTTTTGGCAAGTTCGTCTCTTAAATATTTACTTACCTGAATTGTGATGATTTCTCTCATTCCCGTTACCTCTCTTCAAAAAAATAAAATGCTCCTGATAAAATCAAGAGCATTCCGGTTACAAAGTAACGGTATATATCAGTCAGCGGACAAAACGGCAATTGATTTTATCATTATCGGTTCGGTCATTTTGTCCACCTCCTTTTGTATCTTGTATCTTAATCTGACATTCTATCATAAATCAAAACATATGTCAAGTATTGATTTGAAAGTATTGAAAAAATTGTGGGTTTTAAGCCGTGATGCGGCATAAAAACGATTTTTTTCCGAAAAGCAAATAATAAAGCCGAAAACAAACCGTTTTCGGCTTTATTTGGTGCGGGTAAAAGGACTTGAACCTTCATGAAATTGCTTTCACTAGAACCTGAATCTAGCGCGTCTGCCAATTCCGCCATACCCGCATATGAGGTAACGGGAGAGAGTGACCGGAGATGAAGTCACCGGACATCACCGGGGATCTCAGCGTTACTGTTTTCGCGGTACGCAGCGGTGCTGTCGGTACCGAACGAATTGAATTATACCATAAACTCTGCGGTTTGTCAATAGAAAAAAACGCGATATGAGAAAAAATCCGACCGGAGCGGTGCTTTATCCGGCGATGATGATTTTTTCGGGTTTTTTAGCGACTGATACTGTTGATTTGTACAAAAATATCTGTTATAATGATTCTGAATGAAAAATTGCGGCGGAGGTATCGGGTTATGGCTGAACAGAGAATACTTGTTGTCGGCGGACTTTGCACGGAGCTTCATGTTCTGACCGGCGAATTTCCGGATATAGGGCGGAGCGCTGTTGCCGAAAGGCATTACTGGACACCGGAGGGGGAAGGGCTGGACACGGCACTTGCCTTATCCCGGCTCGGTGCGGACTGCCTTCTCTGCGCAAAGACGGGAGACGACGCGGCGGCGAAGGAGCTGCGCGGCTACCTCAGCGACGAAAAGACCGACGTGCGTTTTGTCACTCCTGCCCACGGGTGTGACACTGCCGTCAGGGTTACCGTGACCGACCGCGAGGGCGGAAGGCGTTCATTGTTCTGTCCCGGAGCCGGAGGGCTTCTTGACAGGAAAGACATCGAGGAAGCTTTTATCAGCTATCCC
>UMLQ01001822.1_pt1 | contig 23002 bp, 22 predicted proteins | sample 1966631 | NCBI WGS metagenome assembly UMLQ01 (sample SAMEA4836206, study PRJEB28245) | human gut metagenome | biome: gut microbiome; material: fecal sample | place: Denmark | collected 2008 | reverse complement strand
GAAGAGCGTCGTAACCAGGAGAAGGAGATCGGTGTCATCAGTTTCTATGGACAGCAGGTTAAGTACCTCAGTGACGTTAAGACTTTTGCCCGGAATAATGGCATGAGAGTTAAGCTCAATACCGTCGATAAGTTCCAGGGTATGGAAAGAAATATTGTAATCGTTTCTACGGTGCGCAGTGATAAGTACAAAACGGCTCAGGGAATCGTTTCTAACGACAACCCGGGATTCGCAAAATCCCCAGAGCGTCTTAATGTCGCATTGTCACGTGCTCGAAGACTATTGATCGTGGTAGGAAATAACGAATTCTTTGACCATGTCAAGGATGAATACAGTGGCAATTTGCTTTACCACAACGTAATAGAGGAGATGCAGAAGCATCACGATATTATTGATTACAAAACCCTTACAAAATACACCCGATAATGAATAACATAAAAGGATATAATATAATCGCGAAGGACAAGAAAGTCAGTGATCTCTTCTTGGGAATCCTTGACATAAATTGGAAATTTGCAAAGATTGGCTACAATGCTATCTGCACAGAGGCATTGCCACTGACATTCTTGGAAAAGATGGTCTGCGGAATTGTGGACTTGGATGGCAAGGTCTATTTGAATGACTTAGCTCAAATCATGGGCTTTAACATTGAGGATGATGTCCAGAACCTTAAGTTTCAAGACAAGGGTGAAACTGAGATCCTGATGGAAACGCTCCGTACTCTTAAGCAATTTGGCGTCATTTCAACTCCGGACGACTCCTATACCTATGTAGAACTGACTGACATTGGCAAGGAATACTATGCCAAGGGAAGAAAATTCAAGAAAGCTGAGTCAAAAGGATTTACCATGTATTTCGACCTTACTGCAGGCGAACATGCTAAAGCTAAGGACCTGTTCGGCAAGATTTCTGTGGATGGAAGCAACGATTCAACAGAAAATGTAGAGGTTCCTTATGCAGACGAGGGCTTTGTCAAGAAGTATGCGGAAGCTCAGATTCCGTTGTACTATAGCGAGAAGACTGGAAACTCATTCACAGATATGTCTGTAACATCAAGTGAGTTCCTTTTCAAGAAAGTTGTGGTCGGTGTAATCTATGAAGCTATTAGTGAGACCTATCGCTTTGAGATCATTGACAATGGCGGTATTGACTCCGATTATATTATGAATCATGTCATGCTGGAGGAGAATTACAAGCACTATCTTGAATTATTCCTTGCAACACAGCCAATGACATCTGAATCAAAGAGCGACTCTCAGATTAAGTTTGAAGAGGATATTACCAAGGTTCAGGCTGACGCAGAATATGCTCTTTTCAGTGAGAAACCAGAACAGGCATTGATGCTTGTATCTGATTATGCTAGCTCTCCAGAATATATGGAGAAGCAGAATCTATTTAACTTTATCCAATTAAAGAAGAAAGAGAATGGAATCAAGGATGTCTTCATCAGCCTTCCTACGCTTAGTGAGGTTGCAGAATCTGAGATCAGTGCTCTTGCTAAGGATGGTCAGACTCGAATCATGCTCTCATGCGGTGAGCTTGAAGACTTTGACACGAGATTCGGGGATAATGTTCTCGTTCTGAATGGAGATTCTGAGTCTGATGTCGTTCTTATGTTGGATGACACAACCTACCGTTGTGAAAATTTGGTATTTTCTATTGGAGCCACATGTTTCAATGTTGAATTCTTGCGCAAGCAGAAAGAAGACAGCGCCGACACTATGGAGAATATCCGTCAGCTGTACGCAACTAGATTCATTCCTGATGCGTTAGACAAATACGAGACATTGCTCCAGGATGAAGATGTCGAGGATATTATTGAGCGTATCAATGTACTCAATGATGCTGATGGACTTGTGAAGTTCGCCGAGTCATTCGTTGAGTCAACTGGCAACGGAGAGAGATTGACAGAGTTACGCAACAAAAGAGACGAACAGATTCTGGCGCTTGTGCAGAAGTACTCAACCAACATGCTTGAGGAACTTGACAATCTTCGTGCCAACACCGTATTGGATGAAATTGTTTCCCTTGATGCAATGGAAAAGGCGCAGGCTGCCTTCTCTGAGCTTAAAAGCAAGATGATACCAGAACAGAGTAGAGACAACAAGAACGGATGGGGATGCAGCGGTGTTGTGTTGGCTTTGAATGATTCCATCATCTCATTTGAGTCGCAACTGAACAACCGAGAGGTTTATCTAAGACAGGAACTCTTGCCAAAGAGTTATATTGTTGACACCAATATATTCGTCTATTTCCCTGACATAATGGATTATCTTGGTAAGGATGACAAAACCATCGTTTCCTTAAAGGTTTTGGATGAACTGGATAAGCTGAAGGGTACTCTTGATGGCAAGAGCAAGCGCAATGTCAAAAAAGCCATTAAGGAGATAAACCACAAGATCCGCATGCAGTCCAAGACTTTCCGTATGGAGAGTGCCGACACCAGATTGTTGCCAGAGGATTTCGACAAGACCAACCCTGACAACATGATTTTGAGTGTTGCCCTTAAATACAGAGACCGCAACCCATTCTTGGTGACCAATGACATCAATTTCCAGAATCGCGCAGCGTCTATGGGCATACCATTCAAGGGATTGGTTGATTTGCTTCCTGAAGACTTGTATCAAACTATTGACTTTACAACATCCGAGAAGAAGAAGGAAGTTGAGACCCCTAAAGTCAAAGCTCCCACTACTCCTAAGAAAAGTGCATCAATGCCCAAGCCACTTTCCAAGGTAATACGAAAAGCCTATAGAGCCTGCAGCGACAAAGCCGATGAGGTATTGGTCGCTCAGTTGGTAAGCGAGATAAAGGTTATAAAGCCTGATTTCAAACCTAACAACTTTGGCTTCTCGAAATTCAAGGAATTATGTGAAGCATATCCGTCAGAAATTGCTCTCTATGAGAACTCTGACAAAGCTCTATGCTTAAGATTGGTAGAGTCTGATGACGAGAAGGAATCTGGCAACCTGAAAGATGTGGATTCTCTCAGAGATGACGAGCAGGCAATGCTGAAGGAATTATTAGTTCAGATGATAGCTGACGAAGATCCTTCTGCCCCAGTAAGTGATGGCGATATTCGTAGAGCCTTCATTAAAATGTCTGGTGTAAACATTAAGTTGAAGCCTGTGAAGCAGATGCGTGAATCCCTAAATATTCCTTCGGAAAAACAGCGTAAAAATAATTTTATGAACAAATAAACTATATATTATGTCAAGGTATGAAAGCTCACGCTTTATAAAGGATCCAAAGACAATGAATAAAGAGATCCTCAAAGCAGCATGTGAAAAACTGGGTTGGACATACAAAGTTCAAGGTGAAGACCTGATTGTTACTGATGCAAAGCAGAAGGAAAAGGTCTATGGCGAATATGTCCTTAAGGTCTCAGGTTCAACAGTGACTTATAATAGCTACTATCTGTCCAATGGTGGACAGTTAGTAGCCGAGTTACAATCCGTATTCTTCCCTCTCAATGTTGAGTATGCAAAGAAGACAGTCGTGGACGCTTTTAAGAAGAAGGGATTTACACTGAAAAAACTATATGATTTTACTCCTACAGCAGAGGAAGTGGATCGTTTCTGTATGGTAGGTTACACGAAGCTTGAAGACGAGAAGGAAAAGCGCTATGAGATTAAATTCTCAATACTCAATGATGGCACGGTCGTAACAGATTCGAACTATCTTCCGGATGATGTCAATGAGATGGCTCATGCTGCCATGGACGATATTCAGGAAGCATTCGGTAGAGAACGTAAAATGACCAAGAAGCCAGAATACGATATAATGATTGCTCGCTTAAAGGAGCATAAGAAGATAACTAACAAGAACAATCAAACCATTAAGTAATATGCAAACTTTCAGAGAAATCAAAGACATGCTCAGTGCAGGTTTCCCTCTGCTATACTTGGTAACATCTGAGTACAGCCGAGTAACGCAAAAGTTGAGAAAAATTGCATTCGAGGGCGATTATGCCTTCCATACATGGGATTGTGTGGACTTCCTGAGAACCCACAATAAGACGTTAAGTAATCGTTTAGATGGAATCGTCTCACATCCTGAGCACGAAAGTACCCAAGATTGTGAAACGCTCTTGGAATACCTGCATAAAGGTCTTGGCAAGTCAGAAGATAAAACAAAGGAGATATTCGTCATTGAGGACTTTCACAAGTATTTTGATAGGGAGAAGGTGATCGTAAGTCTCCGAAAACTCTCGAATGAGATGAAGATGCTGAATAAGCATATCATATTCCTATCTCCTTCATATCAATTGCCTGATGAGATAGAAAAATACGTAACGGTTATTTCTGTTCCATTGCCAGACCGCCGTGATCTTGATCTGCGATTTAAGAGTGTCTATTCTGGACAGATAGATGAAGATTTAAAGAAGTACATTCTTGACGCTGCATTGGGACTTACCGATACTGAGGCAGAACTTGCATTCCGTTTGGCAAATCAGATGGTTGGCTTAAACAACAGGGATGCCGTGCAGATTGTTGCTCATGAAAAGGAGCAAATTATCAAGAAGAGTGGCATTTTGGATTACGTCCAGGTTAATCTTGACATGAAGAACAATGTCGGAGGTCTGGATAATCTCAAGATGTGGCTGAAACAGCGAAGCAAGGCATTTGAGCGTAAAGCCAAGGATTTTGGTCTTCAGGAACCAAAGGGAATAATGCTTTTGGGTGTGCCTGGATGTGGTAAGAGCTTAACGGCCAAATGTGTTGCAACAGAATGGAAGCAACCATTGCTCCGTTTGGATGTCGGTAAAGTATTCCAGGCAGAAGTAGGTAGCAGTGAGAATAATATACGTCGTGCCATTGCTACAGCCGAAGCTGTTGCTCCATGCGTGCTTTGGATCGATGAAATTGAAAAAGGCCTCAATGTCGGTGGTGAACGTGATGGTGGTACAAACTCTCGTGTTTTCTCAACAATCCTGACATGGATGCAAGAGAAAACCAAGCCGGTCTTTGTCGTAGCAACAGCAAACGACATAAGCCAATTGCCTCCTGAGTTCTTGCGAAAGGGTCGATTCGATGAGATTTTCTTTGTTGATTTGCCTACCAAGGAAGAACGAAAAGAAATTCTTCGTATTCACCTTACCAAGAATAACCAAACTGGTATTCACGAGTTGGATGGCTTGGCTGACGCAACTCAACTGTTTAACGGTGCGGAGATAGAAGAGGCTGTAAAGGAATCTATGTTCCTGGCTTACGTTGATAACCCGACTAATCCCATAGTCAATGTTCGCCATCTTGAGAACGCTTGTTCTCAAATTATTCCCCTTGCGAAAACGATGTCAGAGAAGATCCGTGGTTTGAGAGGATGGGCTGATGACCGCGCAAGACGTGCAAGCCGTATTGCAAATAAGGAACTACTTCCAGAGATACAAGCTGGAATTAAGAAGACGAAACGAGAAAAGGACGAGGACACATTCGGATAAACGAATGAAGATAATAAGAGTTTAGAGGTTGACAAATCACCTTTAAACTCTTTTTTTTGCTATATGGTGGAATGTTGTAATTTCATCTGATTTTTCCCTTTTTTGCCACAAAAGGCGGTCCAAAACGTTAAAAACATGTTAAATTTGGTTCTATGTGTAAATAATACGCACGGAAATTTGGAGGATTGGATAAAACTCCCTATCTTTGTGTCATAATTACACAATCAATACTTTTAAACAGCGATCTTATGAAAAAGAACAAGTTTAATGTCAATGAAATGAACGTGGCTAATTCAGGGGCTGAAGCACCAAAGAGTACAATCAAATCAAGCCCCTCTAAGCGTAAGCTGAAAGCTGCTAAGAACTCCAACAAGAGTTGGCTATATATTCAGTCCTCTGACAAGTATCGCAATCATGTTGCTATAGAGACCTGCCGTAGAATAACGGAATCTCTAAAATCTGAGCTATATGATGGAATGTCTATCGTTCTTAACGAGCGTAATTGTGCTAAGAGCGAGAAGATGCAGAAGAGAATAATGCGTCGCATCATAGAGAAAAGACAAGCTCAAGCCACCCATCATAAGCTGGGTAGGACTACAGACATGTTTGTTCCAAGCATAGAGAGAGCAAATGTCAGCAGATGTATGTATGAGTTTGCCTAAAAGAGGAACTTATGTAATCTTATATAGTCGAGCCTTAAATACTTCGCATATGCGCGCATGCGTAAAATTTTTAAGGTCGACTATTAACCGTTGATAAGATAGCACACGGTCAAAGCATTTCACTATATAAGAAGACTACGATTTACACGCTTCACATGGGGCTCTATATGTTCGGATGGATGTATGCACCACAGGCGGTATGGGCTAATATGCAGATGGCTTTTCCACACTCGTCTCATACAATCTATTATAAGTCAGATTGCATTGTGACACCACAAATCACAGAAAGAGTTAAAGCTAGGCGATGGATAAATATGGCAACTTCAATGAGCAAAAGTGAAAATAATATAACACTGTGTAAAAAATACGCAGAAAAGTTTGATGGTTAGATTTTTCTCTGTAATTTTGCACCATAAATCAGTTGTAATATGAAATATAACGAGAAAACACAAATGTACGAGTCCAAATACTGGCATCCAGCATTAACAACCGATGCGGTAATTTTCGGATTCGACAAGGATGATAGCTCGCTACAAATCCTGCTTATTAAGAGAGGAAAAGCGAAAAAAGGAGAAATCCCTGCATTTGAAGGATATTGGGCTTTGCCTGGTGGATTTATTCAGAAGGATGAATCAACCGACGATTGTGTAAAAAGAGAACTTATGGAGGAATCTTCTATGAAGCTCTTTGACAACGACAAGGGAATTGAACCAGAGTTCCTTGAACAGTTGAAGACCTATTCTGGTAAGAATCGTGACCCACGTGAGTATGTGGCTACTGTTGCGTATTATGCTCTTGTAAAAAAAGATAAATATGCTATTAAAGGTGGCGATGATGCAGCTGAAGCCAGGTGGTTCCCAGTGGACAAGGTCTCAGAACTCCAACTCGCGTTTGATCATGCCCAGATAATTCAGGATGCAATAGAAAGGTTGCGAGAAAAAATCCATTTTGAGCCTATTGGTTTCAATCTTTTGGATGACATGTTTACAATGCCACAGTTACATAAAATATATTTGGCTATTTTGAATCCTCCCGAGAACGCTCCAATCTGTGACCGTAGAAACTTTCCTAAAAAGATGCTTAAACTTGGCTATATAAAGGAAACCCAGAAGAAAGTCCAAGGCACTCCTTATAAGCAGCCAAAATTGTTTTCTTTTGTTCCCGAAGCATACGAAGCAGCAAAAAAAATCGGAATGAGACTGGAATTTTAACCTCTATATTTATTACCTCCCAAAATGGGAGGTTTTAATGGCGAAAATCCTCACTGTGTATTTATAACACTTAGGTTTTCGTCGGGGAGGTTTTGCTCCACAAAGTCTATGTGTAATAATTACGCACTAATATAGAATAAAATTATTCATCAAAAACAAGAACAATTATGAGAGCACTTTTAACTATTATCGCTACCGTGTTTGCACTCTGTGGATATGCTCAGGATGCAAAAACCATTGAATCAAGGCCAGACAGCTACAACTATCTTCGTGGTGTGGAAGCTGTACAAAATGGCAACAATGAGGAAGCTTTGGAATATCTTAACAAGGAAATTTCAGAGAACCCTAAGAATGGCTATGCGTATTCCTGGATTGCTATGATAAGAGAGCAACAAGATGAATATGGTCGTGCATTATCAGCAGCTAACCTGTCAATTAAACATCTCCCCAAGAAGGATGTAGAATACTTATATTTTGTCTATGAAGTCCGAGCTCGTGTACATGCTGAATTAGAGGACACTGTCAGTGCTTTATCAGATTACACTGCAGCCATTAAGTTAATGCCAGAAAAAGATGGAGCATATGAAAATCGTGCACAAATATATTATGAGCAGGGGAAATATGATTTAGGAGATAATGACTACAGAAAGCTTATCTCATTAGATCAGGGCGGTGTCATGGGGTACATGGGCTTGGGAAGGAATAGAAATGCCCAGAAATTATGGGATGAAGCTATTGAGCAGTTTGATTATGTTGCAAAACTCCATTCTGATTATTCTTCAGTTTATGCATTTCGAGCAGAGAGCTATATCGGCAAGAGAAATTGGGATAAAGCCACAGATGACATTGTGACTGCATTGAAGATTGACAGTAACGATATGGCCTTCTATTTAATGCAAGACCTGGAGGATGCACCTTTCACCATGCTAAAAGCAAAATTTCAAATTCAGGCAGCAAAAGAGACAAACGAAGGAAAATGGCCTTATTACTTGGGCATTATTCACGAGAGGAAGGAGCAATATAAGCAAGCTGTCAAATATTACGAAGCAGCTAATAAAAGGGATGCTTCTGCTTATAATCTTGAACGAATCGCAGTTTGTTACGAGAGAGATGGTCAGTACGAAAATTGTCTATTTACTTTAGACCAAGCCTTGAATATGGAGCCACAAAGAATGTCTCTGCAAACCCTAAAAGCAAATATCTTGTATGAAGCAGGTAGAACAAAAGACGCAATAGAGCAATGGGACTCAATTCTCGTGACACATCCCGATTACGCCTGGGGATACTACCGACGTGGTTGGTTCAAAGAAAACATTGATGAGGAGGGGGCAATTGAAGATTTTTCCCTTGCAATAACTCTTGATCCAGCTGACACATATTCATATAGTTCTCGTGCCAATCTATACGATAAGCAGGGAAAGAACGAGCTTGCCAAAGCTGATTATGAAAAAATCATAGAGATTGAGAAGGACCCAAAGGACTACGAAAATGCTCACTACGCATTTCAGGCATTGGGCAACTATGAAAAAGCCATCGAGGTAATGGATTCCATAATAGCAAGAGACTCTACCGAGGCAGGAACTTTTTACGATGCAGCATGTCTTTATGCAAGGATGAAAAAGCCTCAGGATGCTATGCGTTATCTGGAGAAATCTCTACAAATGGGATATAAGCGATTTGCTCACATGGAAAACGATCATGACATGGATTCCCTACGTGAGTTGCAAGAATACAAGGATTTGATAAAGAAATATAAAGATTCTGCCAAGGACGAACTTCTTAGAACCAGATCCAACGCATCCACATCACAAGAGAAAATCGTAGAGGTACCTTTTACAAAAGATAATGGCAGCAGTTTATGTAATGTTAAATGTACCATAAACGAGCTACCTCTCTATTTTATCTTTGACACTGGTGCAAGCGATGTTTCACTGTCTCAGGTAGAAGCAACATTTATGATGAAGAATGGATATTTGAATAAAAGTGACGTGGTTGGCAATGCTTATTTTACCGATGCCGTTGGCAATGTTAATGTTGGAACAATTATAAATTTGAGGAAGGTTGATTTTGGCGGCGTTGAATTAACAAATGTCAAAGCATCTGTTGTTCGAAACCAAAAAGCACCTTTGCTTTTGGGGCAGTCTATTCTTGGCAGACTCGGTAAGATTGAAATTGATAACTCACAAAAGATATTACGTATTACTCAGCAATAGTTATTTATCATGAACAAAAAAGAAAAGTTTATATCACTCTTATAGTCAACAAATCGCAAGGGCGTAAATCAACTGCTTTCACTCCTTGAAGAAAAAGGGTTTTTCGAGGCTCCAGCTAGTACTCGATTCCACCTTAGCAAGAACGGCGGTTTGTTGCAACATTCTATTAATGTTTATGATGTTGCAATGAAAGTGCGTTCTGCAATGATATAATTGGATGAACGCCTAAAAGACGTTTTCCCAAAAGATAGCGTTATAATAGCATCCTTGTACATGATGTTTTTAAGGCCGATATATAAGCAGTGCATCAAACGTCAGAAAAACGATAACGGCTCATGGGTTGATACATTGGGATATGATACTGATTATTCTATATTTCCACTAGGTCACGGTGAAAAATCTGTAATTGTCCTGCTTCGATCGGGTATGGAACTGACCGATGACGAAATAATAGCAAATAGATGGCACATGAATGCCTGGGACTTGCCGTTCCAATCTTATGAGGCGAAATCAAATTTGAATGTTGCAAGAGAACATTCTCCACTTCTAACACTGATACAAACAGCAGATGGTCTATATTCTGCATTGATTGAACGAACATAAAGACGAATTTAATATGAAAACCAAAAATGTCTTGTCACTGAACTCTAAAGAGGCAATGGATTTCTTCATGAAATCTGAGCAGTATCATACATTTGAGTTGCCGGAGTATTTTGTATTTGACGAGCTTCTCAAGTATGTCCGTGATTGCATAGGGAACAAGGGGTATGAAACATGTCTCAAGAAGAATATAAGCCCCGACTCTCTATCAAATGTAAACTTGGATATTCTTCTCAATAAGGATGGACATTATGCTGTTCGTCCCATTGTGCTTGCAAATCCATTCCTCTATTATTTCCTTGTCAGGGAGGTGTGTGGTAATACTAATTGGGATGCTATTAAAAACTTGTTTGAGAAGTTTACCGTTCCGCATATCTCATCCTGTGCAATTCCTGTAGTACCACAAACAGCTGAACCATTCCACAAAAGCGCCACAATATTCAATTGGTGGAATAGCATGGAACAACGAGCATTGGAGCTCTCACTGGAGTATCGGTACATGTTCGTTACTGACATTACAAATTGTTACGGTTCAGTAAATCCACAAGCATTTTGTTGGGCTTTCACATTAAAAGACACACCATTCCAGAACAGTCAGAATGTTCAAATTGCCAAAAATATACAGAAGTATCTAAGTGCTTTCCAGCAAGGCAGAAACATTGGCATCCCACAAGGAAGTACTATATTCGACTTTGTCGGTGAGATAATATTGGGGTATTCGGATCTGCTCCTTCATCTGGCTATAGCAAAGGAAGGCATCAAAGAAAAGTATGAGATTATCCGTTATAGAGACGATTATCGAATCTTCTGCAATGACAAGAACGTCCTTGAACGTATATCGTATATACTTCAGCAGGTTTTAGATGGGCTAAATTTCCGAATGAACAGCCAGAAGACTATGATCAGTGACAGCATTGTAACAGATGCTATTAAGCCAGACAAGCTTACATACATCTACAATACTCCTATATATAGCAAGAAAGGTGTTGATTTTGATAGTTTTGAAAAGCACCTTCTTTACATCCTTATGTTCGCTCGTAAATACCCTGATAGCGGTTCTGTAAAGACTATGCTTTCTGATATTTACAAGCGAATCGAAGAACATCTTAAACCATACGAGGAAGAGGTAACATATTTTACCTTCGATGATGAAGAGCCAAAGACAAAAAAACTTATGAAAACTCACCGACTACCCGGAGGAACTGTACGTGCCATGTCTGCAATATGTACTCAGATAGCATTGGAAAACGTTAATTCTAGTCACTATGCCCTTCGTGTTCTTAGTCGTATCGTAGAATCATTGAAGGATGAACATGAGAAATGGGATATACGTGCAAAAGTATATGAAAGACTCTGTTGTCAGCCAAACTCTTCCTACAATCAGCTCTGGTTGCAGAATATTACATATCAACGAGACAAAAAAGATGGTGTCTCACCATATACGATGCGCCTATGTCGTTTGGCTGCACTTGAAAAAGGTGTTGAAATATGGAATAATGAGTGGTTGGAACCTTCCTTTACAAAAGGAATTCCTTATAATTCCATTATCAATATGGAGATTATAAAGCAAGTTACTCCAGTAATCACTTTCCGAGAAACTAGAGCATATATATGATGAAGAAAATTTTGTCCGTTGGAAGACAACATGTCTGTTATCAACAGTGTGTAATGAAGTGTCTGCTCATGCAGGTCCTGTCGATTGCTACATTGACATGATGCGTGCTCAGACAACAATAGCATATGTAGTTACTCTTATTGTTGTCGCAATACTTGTGTTTAGGAAGTTTTGCTTAACCTCATCCTCGAACAAATGTGTAATCAGAACTGCTCTGGTATCATATTCTGTTTCTTGGATCATGGTAGGTCTTGGACTGTTCAACAGTTGGCCATTCTTCTTGGCAACATTATTTGCTCCCATCTATATTTATCCTGTTGTCAAATAACTAAATGTCTATAAGAAAACTAATCCACGAAAAAGTATATATCGATTTTTGATCAACTTAGAATTCACTTTGATAGGAACCATTCTGTTTTGGGTGTTTATGTCAGCATATGCCGGAATGTGAGAATTCCTATGTGCTTATCTCATACCTGACGTTCTTTTTTACAGAGACATAAGGGATTGTATATATAATTCGACTACTTTCGATAACAAAGTACTATGAGCAATGGCATACCCGAAAGGATTACCCCTATATTGGTTATGGTCATAGAATACGTCCCGGTGAAAACCTGACCTATCCCATTACTGAACATCAAGCCGACTCAATTTTGCGTAGCGACTTACGAAAGAATTGCGCCTTGTTTAGACAATATGGTGCTGACAGCTTGCTATTGGGATGTGTAAGCTACAACTGTGGCTGTGCGTCATTGCTTGGTAGCAAGAAAAGACCTAAAAGCACACTGCTGAAGAAACTGGATGTTGGCAATCGTAACATCCTTGTTGATCTTTTGGAATTTTGCCATTACAAAGGCAGGAAGCATCCCTATATTCAGCGTCGTCGGTGGATGGAATACCTCCTGCTTTTTGAAAAATACAACTAGATTTTGCGATGGGATGAATTCTTACCTTTAATCCATATTTGGTAGGTCTAGTAATTCATGCATATAGTAGAAAAACTGTTCCTCTTTTTGCGAAACAACTCCATCCGCAAGAATTACCTGAGCCATAAACTTTCCAACATAGGCTTTCTTCAGCGTGTCCATGCTGCGAAGGGTACTTGTCATTGTTGGCTGGGATAATTTTCGTGATGCCTCTACGTCTGCTACAGAGATCCCCATGATTTGCTTTACCTCATTGATAACGGCAATTTCTCTAGCATCTCGGTTTCCGTCAATAATCATTGCACCACATAATAATTGATAGAGTGACTGCTTTTCAATCGACGTAAAGGTCGAGAGACTAGTTGGGTAGCTCCGATAGTTGCCATAATGAATTTTAATTTTGTTTTTTGACTTATTATTGATGTTATTCTGCTTAACCTAATTGAATTTAATAATCTGAAAATAAAGTCCGATATATCGTATATTTCATCTCATCAAGCGTTGGTATGTACCACCCGAACAACGTACCTTTTACAGCCTGATGACATTGCTCAATAATGGCATCCACGGTATTCTTTGGCACATAACCTGCATTTTCATGGTATGATTGTATCAAACTATAAACATATGAAACAAAGATTTGTATCTCTGTTGACCTCTGCTGGCCAGATTCCTCATAAATGTTTAATATTTCTGCTCTGAATGTATCACGCAAATCCCCAGGGAGCGGAGGAAAATTCTGCAGAGTTGGCTCATTCGTTATTGAGAACGGATTATACTCCGCTTCTTCTACCATCTGTGTGAATGCATCCGGGCTAAATTGAGACCTTTTTGGATCCTGCAACTTAGCATATCCTATGGTCGGTTTACGACATTTTGAACCAGACAATTTCTCCAAAACCTTCGTTACAAGGTCAATCTCAGGCTGCAATTCTATAAAGCTGTTCTTTTCTTCAGAATCACTTGTTTGTATTTCCAATATTGTCTGTAATATTCCAGACCAATTGTTTGTCAAATCAGATATGGCCTTTTCTCTATCAATAGAGTCAGACATTGTTATTCTTATTGGAGAATAATATTGCAGCATCTCCTTATCAACAAGTGAAGAATAGTTTCCAAAACAATATTCTTCCTCAAAAAGATAGCCCAATATTCCAGCAAAAGAAAACATAGTAAGTCTCTTCTTTTCATTTCTTCCATCTTCTGCTCTCATAAGAAAAGATGAATTTCGGAAAAGATCACCTAGAAAAACAAGAGTATTTATTGCTTTCTTCAGATTATCCCTCGTAATTTCAGTATCATTCATGTTGCCTGAATCTAAGGGTGGTATCACAATAGGGTCATCTAAGTTTACGATGTAATCAATCGGAACAATTGATTTTACCATAACCTCAGCTTGATTATAAGTATAATCGGGATCCCATTCTTCCAAATTTGATTTTCGAACAGCATCCAATTTGACCATTTTGAGGTCTTCTATTGATTCTCCATGCCGGTGAGGAAGAGCTGCATCTCTGTCTGAAAACAAAGTGCCAAATCTCCAGGCAATATCGATTTTGACTTTTAGCATCACCAAATCCGCGCCTGCCTCCTGACGTTTTCTTATCAAAGGGTGCTTCTCACAAAAGCTCAATCTCGCATAGTCCTCCAAACCAAACGATGCGTCTGTATCTCTTAATACTGTCATATCGCCTTTTGTACTTACTTCTATTGCATGAAGAAGACAATACTTCAGAGAACAAATGCCGCCGTTCTTTTTAATATTTTCTATATTTTCACGTTCTGTAAAGTGATAGAAATACTCTATGCCGTTGTCTAAAAGATATTGCTTTATCTTTTGTTCATCAATTTTACTGATTGGCTCTGATTTCTCCGTTATGATATTCTTGAGCAATTGTTCAACAAACACATTTTCAGAGTCATCAAGTTGATAATTTCCTCTCCTTAGTTTTAAATAAAAACGATGAGCAAGCTCTACGCTATCATTCTTGCCATCAAGTATGGCTGTTGAATATGGTCTTACATCTTTATTGGCAAGGACGGAATACAATTTGTTAGCATCCTGCTTGAACAATGATTTTAAGCCAGTCTGCCTACCCCGAAAAGCATAATCATGCGCTAAAGCATAATCAGCAATAGCTAAAATCTCGGCTGTTGAATAGGAAGGAACGAAGGGATCGAAATACTCCTTGTGTTTTAATAGAATCTCGGCTCTCTTGTTTATGCTGGATATTTTATGACGATATGTAATAGGAATTTCATAGTCATCAAATCGTTCATCGCTATCATCTGGCCAAAGGATGACACGAGACAACAATAGGTAGGTATATTCTAAAACCTTGCCAAGTATTTTGTCATCACACTGATTGCTGTTGAATTGTTCACACGAGACTAAATCATACATTAATTCCGAAGCTGCATAGACAGATTCTTTGTTGTTCCAGTAGCTATCAAGTGAGAACAATGCGATGTTCAAGGCTTTATCATAATAGTCTAGAGCCTTATCTGTTATGTGGTAGCGAAGAAGAATCTTCGCCATGTTATAATTAACATAAAGCGAGTCTACAGACTGGTATGCATCAGCAAATGCTCGGATATGTGATTCGTTTAAGTCCGCATTGTATAAAAAGACTTGATCCTCGCAAAATCCCTGGATATTGACATCTTCATTTGTGTCAATATCGGACACAGTCTTTATAGGTAAGTCGGAATTTAGAAGATCCGATAAATATTGGATGTGACAACTTCGTATATCGTCTTTTCTCTTTTGAGTAAGTTGCCCATCTCCTTTAAGTTGCCTTTCAAATAAGTCGAGAGACTCTCCTAACTCTTCATCATGAGGTCTTGATTGCAGGAAATCTGATAACTCTCGATCTCCTGCAATCATTAAATCTAATATAAAATTTTTACCCGACTTCGAATATGCCATAGTGCTTATCTGCGATATTCAATGTAAGTATCTCTGTCATACATATGAAGGACACATTTTTCAATCTCTCCATTACGATAGTGAACTTCTAGGCCATAATCTGCATAATCTACATCCATCCAACCAAAAGGAGACATTGCTCGCAAAGGATAGCCTTGCAAAACAACCAAATCTTTAGATATGCTTTTTACCCTCATAGGCTTGTCTGACATGTTAGGCTTACCCATATCGTTGTTGAAAACCTTAACGATATATCCATCTCCAGGTTTAATGTCATATCCAGAGCATCCGTTAATATTCTTCTCTACAGATACAGTTCTTAAACACTGTTGGAGTCCCATGACTGGCATAATGTTTTGGTATCTTTGGTGACACGAAGACTTGAAAACAAAAGGCGAGAACTCATTTGACGAAGTTCTGGCTTTTGGAGTGTCTGAAAGTTCAATCATATCGCCATAGAACTCATAGATTCGAGTAGCCATAGGGAACAATGAAGACGAGTTTGGATCCATAAAGCCGAATCTTACATAAGATATTCTGCCGTTTTCATAGAAAAGGTGGCAAACATATGGGTCGTTCTCTCCACTGATATTGTTTGCTAAATATTGTATTCTGTCGCTCTTAATAAGAGGGCTTCCATTAGATCTTAGTATCTGAGACTGAGGATTCGAAAGATCCATGGATGGAGTTTTCACAATATTAAGACGATCTGCGCCTGTAATAGTGAAAACAATCTTGCTGCCTCTCACTTCTGCTACGATTTCTCCGTTTAACTCTCCCTGACTGGTACATCTTTGGTTTGCCCATTCTTCATATCTGTCCACAACAAACCTGAAACCTTTTCCATAGATGTCTTCCATGCTATAAGAGGTAAGGGTCTTTTTAGGTTTGCTTGTTGCACTAGGAGATGGTGTTGTACTTTTGGAGGTAGGCTTATTCCCCATCATCCCGTTTGAGGAAGTACTCGTTTTACTTTGCTGAGCGTTCTTCCCAGCATTGTCGTTAGAGCCATTGTTGTTGCCAAATAGAAAATCAAAAAATCCCATATTGTTTTCTTTGGATTATTAGTTTGAAACTTATTTGTAAATATTAAAAGTCTATATCTTCATCTTCAAGAACTTTCTCTTTGATATATTCAAGAACTTCTTGATGATGTTTTTTTCCTGTTGCAAATACATCAGACTGACCTTGGTTTGCAAAAAAGTTATTTTTTATTTTGTTGTCCAAATCTGCCTTGATGTCAGCAAGTACTTGAATCCTTGTTAAAGCAGGCCGAGATGCCAAGTCATGATAAATCATCTTAAACAAAGCGTCACGAGCGTCAAATACATGGAAATTCATAAACATAAATCCGCGATCCTTATTGACAACTGAAGATACAGTATACTCGAATGCTTCTCGCTGTTCATGCATTAGGATAACACGAGCCTTGTAATAATTGACATTACTAGGATCTTCCTCGATAGCCATGCTAATAAACATATATGCTACGCTCACGATGGATTGCCTGGTATCAATATCGCTTATCGTGCCATACGAAACAAACATTGATAACGCACAACCAACCATATAGTAGTCGGTTACTTCTTTTAGGACTGCAGGATTGTACCGATATTCATTCCATGCTAGATAGAACTGATGATAAGGGCCATCTCCATCTTGAATCTGGAGTAGCCTTAGACCTTCTTGTGCATATTTTTCTAATTGTGTCATAATCTTCTTTTTTAGAAAACGAATAAAACTTTGTTTTATTGTGTAAAAAACCATGTTTTTGCTGTTTGCGAGAATCTTTTGTTTACTATACGTGATTTTGTACAGTACAAGGCAAAGAATTGATGTTTTCGGGATTGTTGTTGCATGTCTTTATTACTTTTCCCATAGTAATCCTTTGTAATATTCTCGCATAACGTGTCCATTGTTGCAAAGTTAGTCTTTCTCTTTGATTTTGCCATGTTTTTTTGTTCATAAGTGCAATCACCAATGATTTTTTTTGTTTTATTCAACGTATGGCAAAAATATTGAAGGAACATAGACATTGCCAAATTCATAAGCGGTTTTGAATAATGGTGCTATTTGTCCTGGGGTATAACCAGCATTACCGCAACCTATAGCGCTTAATACAAACTTCTTTTGTGGATGTAGAACGACAAACTCTGTAAAACGTTCAATAGCCTTTTTAAGGTCGGAAAAAGAATTGCCAACAGTTGGGATTGCATAAGATTGCCCTTGAAGTCCTTCACCCTGTCCCATGACGGCTCCAAACTGTATTACAGCTTGTCCTGCTGCGCCTCCAGTATGAAAGCCATTAATGTTACTTCCAAATACAAATAACTCATCTTGCCTTAAAGTACGGACAACGTCTGGTGCAACACGTTCTCCTTCTGTAAAATAGTTCTCATTCATATCTCCAAGCATTTGTTCACGATCTTCCTCACAGGCATCGGCAAAGAATTTACTTTGACGAAGATATGACATTTTCTTCGAATATGCTCTTTGGCTACGACGTTCGCATTCAAACATTGCTCTCATTCCATCATCATCTTGTGTAAATTCCATGCAGCTACGAATGCCGAGGGACTGTGATGTGTGTTCTACGTCAATGTTTGCACCAATAAATGTAAATAACCAGCCTTTTTTCTTTAGGCTTTCTATGAGTTCAACAATTGAAGAATGGTTCCATTTCTTTGATGCATTTTCGTAACCATCTGTGATAATGGTAACTTTGCCTATGGAGTTCGAATCCGTTGCAATTTTCTTCAGTTGGCTGACAGTGAATCCTATAGCATCATACAGAGGAGTGCAGGCGTTCGGACTGTAGTCTTTTGATGTTAAATATCTTGCCTCCTCGATTGGTACATTCTGAAAGATATAGCGAGAATTTGTTGTATCGAAGCAATAGATTGAAACAAATTGTCGTTGTTTTTTATCTTCACATGCAGTTGTACGAATGCCATTGAGTGTTTCGTTGCATCCAGAAATTGTTTGCCCGGTAACACCTGACATTGATCCGCTTTCATCAAGAATAATCAGATTATAAACTAATGCGGTCTGGTTGTCCTGAGAGTCTTTCTCGGAGTCCATTTCTTTTTCTTCCGAGATCTTGGTAGAGATTGTCTCTTGGACAGTTTCGTTCACAGGTGCCTGATGTGTGTCTGCACCCCCGAATACGGTTTTAAAAAGAACTTTGATATTCATATTTCATTTTTTATATAATTTTCGTGCACTGAAGTGGATCACTCTTCTTCTCCATCTTTCCCAAATTCATCAGCTTCCGGAATTGGTTGACTTTCTGTTTTTATATTTCGAAGCTCTCGCACAAACCAACTCCTTACATGTGAAATCATATAAAGCGCGAATTTGAGGCTATTGCGCAAGTCATCATTGTTCAAGTACCAAAATTCAAACGATGAACTTACGACATCCATATCTTCCGAAAGAAATGTTTTAATTTGTCGTAGCTCTCTATTTGCTTTATTGCATACAACAAGTACATCAGCCACGTCTTCGTCGCTCACCCTATAAAAGGCAGGAAAAGCCACATTGACATATTTGTCAAAAGCATTCTCGTCATCTGTTTCTTCCTTATCCTCAAGACGTATGATTATATGCTTCATTTCGTATCTCACTTGAATTGCATCATCGACAATTTCTGGCGAGAGGTCAAAATCACTTAGTATTTGACAAACGTTTTCAATCATTCTCATTTTCGTTCTCCTCTTTAATGTTCAAGAAATAGCCTACAGATGCATATGCATTCGCAAGACCTGTTATCATAGCTTCAATAAGATTTTCGCTTATTATTTCATTCGTATAAAGCTGTCGCTCGTATGACAACCAGAGCGATTCTCCATGAGGCATAAAAGCCTTAACATATTTCAACTGATTGTTCATTTTTTCAACGAGACGAAGAACAGTTAATTCATTATCTTTATCAGCATCCAGTATTCCAGGAACTAATATGGAAAGATAATTCTCATCATCGGTAAACATGATTAGCATATGAATCCCTTCGTAGTCAAAACGGAGATCATTGTCTGTTTCTTCAAACTTAAATCCAAGTTTATGTAAGATACATGAAACCTGTTTGCGCATGGATTTCTCTTGATTGTTTTCTTCCATTGTTGTTATCGAATTTGCTTCTATTGAATTACTTTCTGAATCTGCAGTTTGTACCTGCATTGGTGTGTTGGAGCTTTCTTCATTTCCTTCGTTTGACTTTTCTTTTTTACGATATAGAATCCCTAGTACAACCAACACGAAAACAATTGTTGTTACTATTGTCATATTTATGTTTTATTTAAACCCTATGGTATATTTGTTACTCCTACTGTCTTTTGGTGCAAACTCCTGACAAGTACGTTCCATTGTTCGTATATCTTTCTCGGTTACAGAAGGAGAAATGTGCGATATGACACCTTCAATATCCTTTTGGTAAATCAGTTCATCTGTAACACTGTTTATAGAGGAATTGAATTTCTGTCGGGCAGCAACCTTTACGATATAGTTAATATCACTACAGTTATATCCTTCTGTTATTTGAGCCAGTGTATCGAAGTCTATATCATCTGATATTGGTCTTGATTCAAGTTCAATCCGGAATAGACTTTTACGCATCTCAACGTCAGGCATTGGAACATAGATTTTTTCATCAATACGACCAGTCCGCAGAATACTCTTATCGATATTCTCAGGGTGATTAGTAGCGGCTATCACATAGATTCCTCTCTTTGATGTCTCATTTAACATTGTTAGAAATTCATCTATCTCGTCTGTTTGGTGTTGTCTATTGGGGTCATTTGTCCGTTGTGGTGCCATACAGTCAAATTCGTCCAGGAACAACAATGTAGGAGCCTTTGATTCTGCTTTTTTGAAGAGTTCTCCAATTTTTTTCTGAGTTCCATGAATATAAATTGAAGACAAATCGTCAGGACTAACTTTCATAAAGTTTATATCTACCTCTTCCGCAACACGTTCAGCAAAAAAGGTTTTTCCGCATCCTGCTGGTCCGTAAAGCAAAATATTGGGAACCGATATTCCGTAGTGTGCTGCTTTAGTGGGATTTTTCAAGACATTAATAAAACTCTCAATGACCAATTTTTTCAAGTTGTCCATCCCTGCCACTTTCGAAAAGCCCTGTTTCCCTGCACTAAGATCTACAGGAATTTCTTTTCTAAGAGAATTAGTTTCCTCTTTTCCCTCATTTTTCTCTGGCTCCTTAGCAAGGAGAGAAGCACGCATATCATTTGAGCTTTTAATTCTTCTAAGCCATTCTGTTTCTTTACTCATTCTAAATATTGTGTAAGATGTTTAACATAGTGGAAAGACACATCGTATCGTACATTACAGGCATGGAAGATGTTTTTAGAACATACATAAGTCTCCCTTAATAACTTTTCCGTTACTAATCTTTATGCGGTAATAGGCAGGAGCTTTACTTCCCTGTTGAAGCGAAAGCATCAAGCCTCCATTGTACTCATCATGTACGACCTTAACTGTAGGAGCAGAACTGGTATTCTGTATTGTCTTAAACTTTGCTCGAATATATTCTGTATATCCTTTGTAGTCAAGGCTTTCTAGTACCCATTGACTATCATATACAAATGTCTCGTCCAGATTCTCAATGATAAGTTCTGGATTTAGGGTTTCCCAAGCCTTTGCGAAATCCATTACAATGCGAGTATTGTCTATTTCTTTCATGCGACTTTGCTGTTTTTAAATCGTTTATATGTGTAATTCTGACGCAAAGATAACGGTTTTATTTGAATCTTCAAACTTTTATGTGTATTATTTACGCAGAGGGTTAATTTTTTAACATTTGTTCGCTATATAACACAAGTAAATAACATTTTCAAGTTTATGAGCATTTTATAATTGTGTGTATTAAAACAATTAGATGCGTAAGTCTTTTGGCAGATATAAGAGACTTCTGTTAGGACAGTACTGCTCAAAGATATTGAAAGGTTTATTACCTAACGATCCCTTCTGAAATCATTCTTTTTCTCGCCATTCCACAATGCGCCATGTACGGCAAAGAACACACGGAAGACAATGAGGATAATGATGATGTCACCTAAATCGTTCATAACAATAAATTTTAATAGATGGGCAGTAGCGATGAACTACCGCCCATGATTGGTTAACACTCGAATCTAATCATCATAGAGATTAGATAGAAACTTCTGGAGCTCAGCATCCTTGATAGCAGACAGCACGCAAGGCTCAAACTCCTTATCCTGCTCGACCTGCAAGATACCAAGACCATACTTTGACGCATCAATAGAGATTGAAGCCATCTCATTAGCAGACACATAGCCATACTCTGTTGCCACAAGTCCAAGCACTACACCATAGAAGATGAAGTCCTCGCCGTGCTTCTGACCTTCGAGGAAGTACCAGCGAATGTTGCCGATGTGAAATACTGTGATGCACTGGGCATCCTTCTTCATTCCATCCTGAGAGTACAGTTCGTGACCCTCAAATGCTGCCAGGACTTCTGGAGTCAACAGGCGATTCTGATTTGTCGTTGCCATACTTGTGAAAATTTTCATTTCCCTTTTATTTAGCCATTTGGCTTGTGCTTGGGAATATTTTTCTGCTTTCCGAAGTGTGGACAGGGCAATTAGAGCAAGTCTATCGTGAAGAATACTCTTTTTTGTATAAAATGGAAGATTGTTCACAAGGCACGACTTGCAAACTTGTTGAAGGACGCTATAACTTCGCAGAAAAATATTCCCGAAATCCTACGGACGACATGGAAGAACATTATAACTCAGAAAAGAAACCATAGTATCGCCAGAAAGGAAATCGGTTAAAACTGTATCGGGTGGGCTAATTCCAAATCATCTTACTGTCAGTGGTGACAAAAGTGAAGTGTCATCAATACAAAGAGCCCACTTCAGAAAGAATGGAATGTTTAGTTCCATCCTTACGGAAGTGGGCATGGATTGAAGACTTTTCACGTTACCACTTTTTGAGGAGTGTCTTCTGTTCATAGACGTTAGACCTTGAATGGAAGACTCTCACCAAAACTGCAACATGGTTTGGGATTGGTGTGGGGCGAAGCATTATAACAGCTGGGTGGGAATGTCCTTGCAGACATCAACAGCCAGTGCGACAATAATGAACTCTTCGTCTATCTCTGATGACGGAATGTTCATGTCTCACCTTTGATAGAGTGGTTTCCTGCCCATAGTCGATACACTCGACCATGGAGCAAGGAAGTCTCTCCATCAAACTGTTAGTGTTTGCGGACATCGGTGTGGGCGAAGGTTAAGCTAAAGAAAGAATTATACGTTATAGCAGGGAAAGAAGTATATTGAAACGAGGACAGCCATCTTTTTATAAGTTGTAAGAAGGGAGGGACAATGAAGAATGCAGCTGTGAGCAAGAGCATCTTCTCGACG
>UMLQ01006491.1_pt1 | contig 23374 bp, 24 predicted proteins | sample 1966631 | NCBI WGS metagenome assembly UMLQ01 (sample SAMEA4836206, study PRJEB28245) | human gut metagenome | biome: gut microbiome; material: fecal sample | place: Denmark | collected 2008 | reverse complement strand
GAGGAGCGGCTTTCCCGAGATCTCCACACCGGCGGCAGACCTCCTTGACCGTCTCCTTCACCTCGGGCGTGACGACGCCGCCATAGCCCATATCCAGAGACAGGTCCTTCGCGCCGATGCGCAGCACGTCAATGCCGGTGGAGAGAATCTCGTCCAGATTGCGGATGCCCTCCCGGCTTTCGATCATGCCGATGACCATTACATTCTCGTTGACGTAGTCGAGAAACTGCTCGGTCGGCAGGAAGCCGAACTTGGAGGCTCGGGCGGAGTCGCCGAAGCCGCGGTTTCCGACCGGCGGGTACTTCACCTCGCGGATCGCGTGGAGCGCCTGTTCCTTCGTGTCGATGTGGGGGAAGATGACGCCCATCACGCCGGCCTCAATGACCTGCAGGATCAGTCCGTCCTCATGGCTCGGGATACGGACGATCGGTACCGCGCCTGCGACCTGAATGGCGCGGATCTGGTTTTCGACGGTTTCGATGTTATGTACGAAGTGCTCGCCCTCGATGAACACATAGTCCAGCCCGCAGTATGCTCTCTCTGTGGAGTGCCTGTCGATAAGGACACATACCGTGGTGAAGTGCAGATAGGTATACGCCGTGATCTCGTTTGCGTCCGATCCGAGCAATAAGATTTTATCCGCTTTTGTGTTTTATTGGTATTAGCGCCAGGCGGAATTAACCATTCCGAGCTATGATGTGAGCATCGGTGAGGACACGAACACCCGCGTGCAGGCGGCGACGCTGATGATGCGCGCGCTGCTTCGGGAGATGCTGCAAATTGCAAGCGGGTAGTTACCAACTCTGTTTTCAAAAACTACACGGCATCTCTAAATGGCATTATCCAAATTGACAGCAACAGCTAATCGAACTCAGACCACCCGTAATACGCCCTTGCTCCACAATGGCCGATCGCTTTTTTGTTGATAAGTTTTCTGAATTTACAATAAATTTTTCAATGAATGGGTTGATTAATCCGCTCTGTTTATGTATAGTATTCATTGAAATGTAACATGATAATATCAGGTAAATATTCAACGGAAGGGGTAGAGCTATGGGAATCAAACGAGATCGCTATTTGAAAAAAATCATCTCCTTTATGTGGGACGGTCAGGTAAAGGTGATCACCGGTATTCGCAGATGCGGCAAATCATATCTGCTGCACACATTGTTCAAGAATTACCTTCTCGGCGAAGGGGTGGCCGAGGACCATATTCTGTCCTTTGAGCTGGACTTGACCCGTGATATTCGCTATCGCAATCCGTTGGAGCTTGCCTCTCATGTCCGTGAGATCGTAGAACACAGCGCAGACCAGTATTATCTCTTTGTAGACGAGATCCAGATGTCGGATGAAGTTCCGAATCCCTACAATCCGGACGGAAAGAAGATCACCTTCTACGACGCGCTTAACGATTTGAATGCCTTGTCCAACTTGGACATTTATGTGACCGGCAGCAACTCCAAAATGCTGTCCTCGGATATATTGACCGAGTTTAGAGGGCGCAGCGATGAGATCCGTGTGCATCCGCTTTCCTTTGCCGAATACTACTCGGCTGTCGGTGGTGATAAGCAGGACGCTTTTGATGAGTTTGCTTTCTACGGCGGTATGCCGCTGATCCTTTCCCGTCCCACAGACGCTGCAAAGATGGCATATCTGAAATCGCTGTTTTCTGAGGTCTATCTGAAGGACATTGTAGAGCGGAAGAAGATCAAGCGTGAGGATGTACTGTCCGCTATTCTTGATCTGCTGTGTTCGTCTATCGGTTCTCTGACCAATCCGACGAAGGTTGCAACCACCATCAACACCGTGCAGAAGCGCAGCGGTGAGAATGTCGTTGCCCTGAACACCGTGAAAGCCTATATGGATCACTTATCGGATTCCTTCCTCTTCACCGAATGCAAACGCTGGGATGTGAAGGGCAAGAGCTATTTTGACTATCCCAACAAATACTACTGTGAGGATATCGGATTGAGAAATGCCCGCATCGGCTTCCGCCAGCAGGAGATGACGCACATCATGGAGAACATCATTTTCAATGAACTGATGATCCGTGAATGCTCCGTTGACATCGGCATCGTCTATGGCAATGAAAAAAATGCCAAAGGAAGGATCACGCCGGTCGCGCGGGAGATCGACTTCATTGCGACCTCCGGGGGTAAGAAGACCTACATTCAATCCGCCTACGCATTGGGGACCGAGGAAAAGGCAATCACCGAAAACAAGCCCTTCGCGCTGACCGGCGATTCTTTTCCGAAGATTATCGTGCGTCATGACATTCGCAAGCGTTGGTATGATGACAACGGTATTCTCAATATCGGCGTCATCGACTTCTTGCTGGATGACATGCTTGTCTGAGCCCGCACATAGCAAAACTGCCTACCGTGATTGACTCATGGCAGGCAGATTTCTGAAAGAATAAAATAGATTGCATCGACAGGAGATAACTGCAATGATGTATCCATTCCTCACCCTTGATGACGGTACAGAAATCGTTCATTCCCAGACTTTGAAGAGTGGGAATGTAAAGGTCTATATTGAGATATTCAGAAGTATCAGAAAATCATTGAATCGACTGCACAGCTGATTATGCGCTTTGCCGCAGAGGGGGCTTGGAAAATGACGCAAGTTTTTAAGGGTGGTTCCTATTGGCCTTTTTCCGGCGATTTTCTCCCGGCGCTAACATTGTGTAAATTCCGGCGTGTGAGCCACACCAGTCCGGAAAAACAGCCACACCCATTCCGGAGCTGAGCCACACATTGAAAATTCCTCTTTAATGATATCTGCACACGACACCGTGTGACATTTATCGAGGAGGAATTCAATTGCTCGACTACAGAAACATCCTGCGAGTTGCTTCGGATCCGCACAAGAGCATGCGCACCATGGAACTGGAACTGCGCAGTTCACACCATACCATTCGAAAGGTGTTGGACGCGGCAGAAAGGTGAAGGATATGCTCCTGAAGGACGCTATCGAGGAGAAGAAAGCCGAAAACGCGAGGGCCATCAAGGCTTTCGGGGGGATTCGGGCGAAGCGCCTGCCAAGGCGTAAAGGGACGGTTGTACCGCACTTTTACCGCTTCTGGGATGGGGCGAAACGTGAAAACATGAGAAAAGATGGTACTATCCGGGATTGATTGGGTAGTACCATCTTTTATATATTTTATAACAGCAAAAGGGTGCCCCCTTTCGAGGGCACCATCTTTATTTACGCTATCATTCAATAAGAATGTAGCAACTATTTATATGTCTATTATATGCAAAAAGTGAAAAAAGTCAACTATAAATTAGAAAGTTTTCTTTTACTTTTTAATGGCATCAATGTCAGCTTGTGACAATTCTTTTCTCACATCTGCAATTGACTTTAAACTATTATGAGGTGAATGTGCAGCACCGTATACCAGTTCAATCTCAACACCTTCATTTTTCGCAACTTCAATAGCAGGAATGAAGTCACTGTCCCCAGTAATGAGTATGGCCTTTTCTATGCGTTGTTTAGCCGCCAAAAGAACTAAATCACATCCCAACAAAATATCTACTCTTTTTTGCTGAAAAATAGGATTTCCGTGACTGTCTCGTCCTCTGAACTCCAGCTTACCAAATCGTACTGTGTAATGGTCGAGTTTTTCAAGAGCAGTAACAAAGCGTTGCATATTATTATATCTGTTAATTTCTCCTTGGCTCGGGGAGAGACTTTTGTAGGGCATACAGTTGTAATAATAAGTACGTAGTATTTGGTCTCCGTTTGCAAGAAAGCTGCTCAACTTAGAAAAGTCTATTTGTGGAGAACCAAAACTTTCTTGCAATACTTTAGAAAGATATGCCCCGTCAATAAATATAGCAATTTTACCCATAATTTAGATGCCTCCTTTTTGGCCATTATAATATATTTTTCTACACAAGTCTACGAAAATTTGATTGTTTATCTCAGACCTATGTATGAAAAAGACGGTACTACTTGAGAAATCCCGGATAGTGCCGTCTTCCTGCATATATAAGTGACGTACTGTACTTTTAAAACTGCTCTAAGGAAAGGAAAAATAAATGAAACAAAGTATCGAAAGGAGGCCAAGAGTTTCAACTAAGTTTTTGGGACGCTTCACCATGTTAAAAGATTGGTATTTTACCGCTTCTGGAATGGAATTTGAAGCGAGTAGGAAAATGTAAAAACGTATGGAATCAGCACGACATAGTTTATTTCTTCTGTCACCACCTCAAACTGCACGAAAATATTGGAGGTAGTTTTTGAAACAAATGCAGCAAAAGATGTTTCAAAAGTGCAGAAATGAGTTTTTCGAGCGCTCTATCTGCGGCTGACACCCAACACCGTGGAGGAATTCTTTCGTGGAAACCGGGTTACCATCCACCCCCGCAGCAAAGTGTACCTCCGGGATCCGGTGGTGAAGTCGGAGCATATGCCTTTGGAACATCGGATGTACCTGAATTACACCGCTGGTAGATGCGAAAAGGAACAGCTGCCAGAACAACAAGCTGATTCGCTGTATTCGCGAGGCCCGGTTTGCGGAACCCGGCGCAGCGGTTGAAGATATTGAATACTATGAAGACCGGCATTTGGATAAGGCACAGCTTCTACGGTTTACCACCTGTGACTTCATTTCCAAGGGCCACCACATTATTTTCAAGGGAGCCTCCGGCAACGGCAAGACCTACCTCGCCTGTGCCCTGGGCAATGCCGCCTGCCGAAAGCTGCTGTCGGTGCAGTATATCCGACTCCCAGAGCTTTTGGAGGAATTGCCCTTGGCTCAAGCCGCAGGTGAGTTGAAGAAGGCCATTAAGAGCTACCAGGAGTATGATCTTCTGATTCTGGATGAATGGCTGATCCGATGTCTGACGCCCCAGGAAAGTTATAACCTGCTGGAAGTGATTGAGGCACGGTGCAATAAAGGCTCTATGATCTTCTGCACCCAGTACGAGCCGGGAGACTGGTACGAGCGGCTGCATCCTAATTCTGAGGAACGCAGCGCTATTGCAGAGGCCATTCTGGACCGGATTATCCATAACGCCTACGAAATCCTGATTGACGGAAAGATCTCCATGCGGGAGCGCCATGGTCTGAGAAACTGGGAGGAATGACATGACCCTGACCCGTGAATTGCTGGACACCAGATATGCCTGGTGGTTCCATAACAAGCGCAATGCCGAGCAAGCCAAGCGGGAGATTTTGATAATTTTCTCTAAAGAGTTGGACGATTGATTCGAATGGACCGAACAGGACATCTATGAACAGTCCAGAAAAATTATCTTCCGCTGGGACAATGCCTAACAAACAAGTCAGAGGGGCCGACCGCCCCTCTGACCACCGTGGTTGACCTCCGGAACAGCTGTGGCTAAAAGTCCGGACTGGTGTGGCTAAATCTCCGGACACATGTGGCTCACACGCCGGAATTTACACATTGGTTTTCGAAACATGAAACTTCATATCTGCTTATTGCCGAGGGTCCTTTCAAGTGAGCAGGTCTCAACATTATATAGTAATATCGGATTCGTTCAGCTCCACATCTTCAATAAAAAGGGAAGCGCGTGAGCTTCCCGATTATTTGAGATGCAGAATTGAACAAAATCAAATTTTTGTTCAAAAGAGGGAGGGGGGAGCGTACAGACTAGTTCCGGACAGCAATGTCTGCAATGACCGTATTCAGTATGGTTGTAGTGATTCTATGAGCGGCCCATTCCATGACCTGCTGCACGATAGAACAACAACCGCGCCGTATCATCTTGCTGATCGCAGTAACGTGATACGGTGCGGTTGTTGTTATTTTTTCAGTCTGCGAGGCCGTCCGTAATGTGGATTAGCGTACGCTTAGCAGTGCAGTCAAGATGATAGCGCATCGCTTCCTCTGCCCTCTTTTCATTGCCTGCACAGATTGCGGTCAAAATACCGCGATGCTCCAAAATGACATGCTCCGCCTGCTCGGGACTGTCGAACGCGGACTGCGTCTCGATCCGCAGAAAGTGATCGCGCAGCTTCTCGATCTCCTCCTGCATCCAGGTGTTGCCTGAGGCAAGAAAGATCTCATGATGGAACTTGCGGTCAAGCTGGTATGAGGCCCGCACCGCGCGGTCGTGGCAGCGGCTCTCCTGCTCAAGTAGCAGCTGCTCCAGCGCCTCTATCTGCGCTGCCGTGCGTCGTTGCGCCGCAAGTCGTGCGCCGCTCAGCTCCAAATAATAGCGCGCCTCGACAATCTCCTGTGCGCGCTTCCGCGTCACCGGGATCACCTGAATCCCCTTGCCGCGCATAAATGCAATGTACCCCTCCTGCTGCAACTCCAGCAGCGCCTCACGCACCGGCGTGCGGCTGATATTCAGTTCGCTGCACAACGCATCCTGAGAATAGGTAATGCCAATCTGCAGCCGACGGTATAGAATTGCGTCCTTGATCAGCTCATACGCCTGCTGCTTCATGGTGACAGGCGCGATTGCGCTGCCATTTAAAAGTCCGATTGGTTCGATGCTGGCCACAAAGCGTTTCCCCTTTATCTTCATCATTCGACGGCCACGCTACGCTTGCACAGTAGATTTCTTCCGCCGTTTATGTCGTATATATTCCTTTAATATAATACTATATAACAAATAGTCCTTCTTTGCAAGAAGTTTTTTCTCCTGACAGAGCCCGTTCCATTTTTGCTAAAGTCTCCAATTCGACGCCATAATTCTTGTCGAAAAAGCCAAAATGCAATCTTAACGGGAGAAAACTTTACAAATCGGCTGCGATATGCTATATATAACATATCTCCTGCGGCTCCTGCCGCTTTTTCCAAAATGAATATTATGTATATATATTAAGGAGGAAGATGCTTATTATGAGAGTCAGCGCAATCCAGATGGATATGAAATTTGCCGACCCGGCTTACAACTTCAAGCATGCGGAAGAACTCATCCGTGAAGCCGCGGCTTCCAAGCCCGACGTGATCGTCCTTCCCGAAACCTGGAACACCGGATTCTTCCCTAAGGAGAATCTCAAGGAGCTGAGCGACAAGGACGGTGCTGCTGTCAAGGACATGTGCTCCGCCCTGGCCCGTGAGCTGAACGTCAACATCGTGGCCGGTTCCGTTTCCAACGTTAAGAACGACAAGGTTTACAACACCGCCTACGTCTTTGACCGTCAGGGCGCGTGCATCGCCGAATACGACAAAACCCATCTCTTCACCCCGATGGGCGAGCATGACTATTACGAGGCCGGCACCCATGTGACCACCTTCGAGCTTGACGGCAAAAAGTGCGGCATCATCATCTGCTACGACGTCCGCTTCCTCGAGCTGGTGCGCACCCTTGCGCTGACCGGTCTGGACGTGCTCTTCGTTCCCGCCCAGTGGCCCGCGCTGCGCAAGTATCATTGGGATACCCTCACGGCGGCCCGTTCGATCGAAAACCAGATGTTCGTCGTCGCCTGCAACTCCTGCGGTAAGGCGGGTGAGACCGTGTACGGCGGCTCCTCTCACATTCTCGATCCCTGGGGCAATCCGATCGTTGCCGCCGGCGGCAGCGAGGTCATTCTCACCGGCGACCTTGATTTCTCCGTCATTGAGGGCATCCGCGCTTCGATCAACGTTTATCGCGACCGCCGCCCAGAGCTTTACCACGTCTGATTTTCGCATTGCCTTTCATCAGAAAAGTGCTATAGCAAAAAATATTAAGGAGGATATTATCTTGGACAGCAAAATCACATTTACCCTGCACGCTGACGGCAAGTCCACCGAGAAGACGATTGTTTACAACCAGCTTCTCGCCATCGGCTACGCCGGACGCAACATCGCCAAGACCATGGAGCACATTAAGGAACTGGAGGAGCAACTCGGCGTTCCCGCACCCAAGAAAATCCCGACGATCTTCCAGATGTCCAATATGCTGCTCACGCAGGATCCCGACATCGACTTTGTCGGCAACAACACTTGCGGCGAGGTGGAGTACATCATCATCACGCAGGGCGATGAGATCTACATCGGTCTCGGCAGCGACCACACCGACCGCAAGCTCGAGAGCGCCAGCGTTCCCAAGGCCAAGCAGGTCTGCCCCAAGCCCATCGGCCACGACATTTGGAAGTACAGCGATCTCAAGGATCACTGGGATTCCATCAAGCTCAATTCCTATCAGACGGTGGACGGCAAGGAGATCCCCTATCAGCAGGGTACTCTCGCCGACATTCTCCCCGTCGAGCACTTACTCAAAGAACTGTGGGAGCGCATCGGAGATGTTTCGCATTGTGTCATCTACTCCGGTACTGTCCCCGTTTTGAACGGCTTCCAGTACGGCGAGAATTTCCGCTGCGAAATGATCGACGAAACACTCAACCGCAGTCTGAGCATGAACTACAACATCCACGTAATTACTGAGGAGGAAAGATGAAAATGAAAAAGCTGATTACCCTTTTGCTTGCCCTTGCTATGGTCCTCTCCCTCGCCGCCTGCGGCAGCAAGGACAACTCCAACGCGAACAACGATTCCCAGGGCAATGGCGACACCCCCACCGCCGCAACCTATAAGATCAAGCTCGGCACCACCGGCAACGAAGAGCACCAGTCTACCATCGCCGCAAACTTCTTCAAGGAGAAGGTCGAGGAGCTGACCAACGGCGCTGTGACCGTGGAGATCTATCCGAACTCCCAGCTCGGCAGCGAGCGTGAAATGGCAGAAGGTGTCAAGCTCGGCACGCTGGAAATGACCATTGTTACAACGGACGGCACCCTGCCCGCATGGGTTCCCGAAACGCAGGTTCTCTCCATCCCCTATCTGCTGACCTCCAAGGAAGTTGCCTACGAAGTCTTGGACAACACGCTCCAGCCCTACTTCGCCCCGCTGTTTGAGGCGCAGGGCTTTAAGCACCTCGCTTTCTGCGAGCTTGGCTTCCGTCACTTCACCACCAATAAAAGAGAGATCACCTGCGCGGCCGATATGAAGGGTCAGAGCATCCGCGTGCAGGAAGCCCCCATCTGGTTCGCTCTGACTGACTGCCTTGGCGCTACCGCGACTCCCGTTGCCTTCAATGAGCTCTACACCGCGCTTTCTCAGGGCATGGTCGACGGTCAGGAAAACCCCATTCCCTCCATCGCCAGCTCCAAGTTCTATGAGGTCCAGAAGTATATGTGTCTCGACGGCCACACTTACGGCGCCGAGAGCATCCTGATCAACCTCGATTATTACAATAACCTCCCTGCCGAGATTCAGACCGCCATTGATGAGGCCGCCGCTTACGCCGGCGAGCAGCAGCGCGCCGCCGTCTCTGCCAATGAGGCCGCTCAGCTCCAGCAGATCAAGGATGCCGGGGTCATCGTCTGTGAGGATCCCGATATCACCTCCTTCCAGGAAGCCACCGCTGAGCTCTATCTGCGTCCCGAGGTTCAGGCCATTGTCTCCCCCGAACTGACTGAGATGGTCCGTTCCGCCGCTGAGGCTGCCGCCAAGTAAGTACCGCTTATTTTCAGGATGGGGGATCACTTTCCCCCATCCTGAAAAAGACTTATGCAGATTCAGGAAAGGAAACTGAATGAAAACAATTGATAAATACCTCACCATGCTCGTGCGCGGCGTGATCGGCGTGGCATTGATCGTGCTGTTTGTCGTCGCGTTCAGCGTGATCATCGGGCGCATTTTCTTTGACGCTTCGATGGGCTGGTCGCAGGACGTCATCCGTCTTTGCTTCACCTACATCATCTACCTCGGCGCGGCATACTGTGTGCGTGAAAAGGGTCATTTGAACGTTGACTTTGTCCTGGGTATGATGAAGCCGCAGGTGCGCAAGGCGGTTGAGTTTGTGATCAACATCGTACTTCTTGCGTTCTTCGCATTCATCGTTTATTACGGCTTCCAGTTTGCCGCGACCGGCGCTTCCCAGAAGTCCCCCTATCTGATGCTTCCCATGACCTATTATTACTATGGTGTTCCTATCTCCGGTATCCTGATGTTTTACTATATGCTTGAGCAGCTCATCGATGAAGCCAAGGAGCTCTTCGGCAAGAAGGGAGACAACAAATGACCATTATTCTCTGCCTGTTTATTGCCTTCTTTGTCGGCGTTCCGATCTGCTTTGCTCTGGGCATTGTCTCCATCGGCAGCCTCATCGCCAGCGGTATGCCGCTGATCGTTACGGTCCAGCGTATGTTTACCGGCGGCGACAGCATCGCACTCATTGCTATTCCCCTCTTTATGCTCTCCGGTGAGTTGATGTTCCGCGGCGGTATGTCCAAGCGTCTGGTTGATTTTGCGGACACCCTGCTTGGACATTTCCCGAGCGGCCTCGCGATGGTCAGTATCCTTGCGTGTATGTTCTTCGCGGCGATCACGGGTTCGGCGATCGCCGCCACCGCGGCCATCGGCGGCATCATGATCCCGCTGATGAAGGAGCGCGGCTATGAATACACCTTCTCCGCGCCGCTGCTCGCCTGCGGCGGTTCGATCGGCCCGATCATCCCGCCGTCGATCCCCCTGCTGGTCTACGGCGTTCTGGCGAGCGTCAGCGTTGCCGACCTGTACGTCGGCGGCGTTATTCCCGGCATCCTGATGGGCATCGGCCGATGATCTACAGCTACTTTGTCGGCAAGAAGCGCGGCTACATGGGCCGTGAGACCCGCGCGAGCTTCCGTGAGGTGGTCAAGTCCGCGGTCAACGCGCTGCTGGCGCTGTTCATGCCGGTCATCATTCTCGGCGGTATTATGAGCGGCAAGTTCAGCCCCACCGAGGCGGCGGCTGTCGCCACGGCGTATGCGCTGGTCATCGGCCTGTTTGTCTACCACGAGCTGGACCTCAAGGGCATCTGGGAAGCCTTTGTCAACGCTGCCAAGAGCACCGGTCAGATCCTGATCATCGTTGCGCTCGCGTCGCTCTTCTCCTGGGTCATCACCGTCGCTCAGATCCCGCAGACCGTCAGCGCCATGCTCCAGGATAATATCCACAGCAAGGTCGCCATGCTGATGGTCATCAATATTATTCTGCTCATTGCAGGTACCTTTATTGATACCACCAGTGCGATCGTGATCTTTGCCCCGCTGTTTATCCCCATCTGCAAGGCGATGAATGTGGATCTTGTTCACTTCGGCATGATTATGACGGTCAATCTGACCATTGGTATGTGTACGCCTCCTCTGGGCGTCTGCCTATTCGTGTCCAGCTCGATTGCCAAGATTTCGCTCAAGGATCAGATGCGGGATCTACTGCCCATGCTGGCAGTGCTCATCGGCGTCCTGCTTTTGGTCACCTATATTCCCGGCCTTACCCTCTGGCTTCCGAGTCTCTTTAAATAAGTAGGTTTTCCAAACTATCTTCTTTTCAAATAGAACGCTCCGGACTGTTTTTACAGCAGTCCGGAGCGTTCTATTTAGTGGCTCATATGCGGCGCGAGTATTTCAGCATAGAGCAGTTCAATGATGACCTATGGATGGCGCTCATCGACACACAACGCCGTCTATTTTACGACAACGAAGCTCGGCGTCTACATGGTGCTATGTCAAATATGGAGCCAAATTCTGCTATAATTACGACACCACAGGCAAGTCGGAGGAGGATGAATTCATGCAGATCGTAAACGAAAAAATCAGCTGTGCAGATTTGGCTAAGATATCGGGACACTATTTCGGTGACATGACAAAGGGTGTTGTTGACGTTGAAAAAGAAATCGTTGCAATTGATGCGGAGCTGCATGCTGACTTAGAAACGCTCCTTTTGGAAAATGGCAGCAGGCAGGAGCAGCTTTGGGGCATCAACCTTTACCCGGATGAAAACGGAGAGGATTTTATCGAATTTGATTCTCTTATCAATATCCGCCCTCGGCAGAATAACCGCGGCCGCGGCACACAGCCCTTGTATTTTCCCAACAGTTTAAAAGCTTTTTCCTGTTAAACCTTAAAAACTTATTGAAAATAGCGGCTATTTCGGTTATACTAACAACTGTGAGGGAGGCGATACGATGATCAACAGACCGGATTATATTGAGGCCGTTAAGCCTTTTATCGACAAGCCGCTTGTCAAGATACTGGCTGGTGTCCGACGCTGCGGGAAGTCCACCATTTTTGAGATGCTGAAAGAAGAATTCCTGCGTCGCGGCGTTTCTGCGGATCATATCATCTGCAAGCGGTACACGGAGATGGATATTCCCGAAAATATCACCGCCAAGCAGATGTATGACGAGCTGACCGCGGCCATGGCGGGCAAGGGACACTGTTGCCTTCTGCTGGACGAGATTCAGGAGATCACCGGCTGGGAAAAGGCGGTCAACGGCCTGCTGGAGAGTACAGATGCCGACATCTATGTGACCGGCTCCAATTCCAAGCTGATGTCCGGCGAGATCTCGACCTATCTGACCGGACGCTATGTTTCTATTCCGGTCTATACGCTGTCGTTCAAAGAGTACCTTGCATTTAAGCAGGATAGTCCGTTATCCCGCAGGGAGCTGCTGGAAGATTATATTCGCTTCGGCGGCTTCCCCCTCGTGGCGCTCAGTGAGTACGACGAGCAAAGCGCCTATCAGATCGTCAACGGCATCTATCACACCGTGGTTTCCCGCGATATTGTCAAGCGCCACCGCATCAATAAGCACGACCTTTTTGACCGTGTGGTAAAATATATCATCGAGAATATGGGCAAGACCTTTTCTGCGAACGCTATCTCCACATTCTTAAAGAGCGAGCATCGCAAGGTTTCGGTGGAGAGCATCTACAACTACCTGCGCTGGCTGGAGCAGGCGTTTATCATTTACCCCTGCGAACGCTACGACCTGCAAGGCAAGAGCATTCTGAAAACGCAGGAAAAGTATTACCTTGCCGATGTTTCTCTGAAATATGCGCTGCTGGGGTACAACCGCAAAATGCTGGACGGCGCAATGGAAAATATCGTATTCCTTGAGCTGAAGCGCCGCGGTTACGATGTTTTCATCGGCAAGAATGATACAAAGGAAATCGACTTTGTGGCCACACGCCGCGATGAGCGAATCTATGTGCAGGTCTGTGTCCGGATTCCGGAGACTTCTGACCGCGAGGTCGGAAACCTGATGGAGATCCGTGACCATTACCCCAAATATGTCGTTACGCTCAACGAAATGGATACCGGTATCGAAAACGGCATCAAAATCGTTCATCTTGCAGACTTTTTGCTTGCGGAAGCATGGTGAATACGGATCGCAGAATCATGCGCTGCACATCCTTGCGGCTTTGACCGTGAGGATGTGCAGCATTTTTCTTGCATGTGGGACCGGATAGTCGGAAACGTTCCGAAAAGCGTTTTCTTAAGGATGTTAAAATGATATGGAAGGAAAAGGAAATTTCAATATTAGGAAGCCTGACCTATAGATACCGGTAAATAGTGTGCTCCCTGCTCAGCTCACGGCGCCATAGCTGGCCGTTTGCCGAGCAGGGAGTTTTTATATATTAAGCGATAGCGTGTTAAGTGAAACCCATGATGCTACAGCTTCAATGGCTCCTCCCCTTCCCTATGCTGCTTCTTTAATCAAGAACCGGTTGGGACGCCTGGGCTAAGGACCATGTACTGCAAGCAGGGATGGCCGGAAACCATCCTGTCAGTCTGGTTAATCAGGAAAAGTGACGGCAGTGATAAAATCTCGCTGCCGGATGCCTGCGACTTCAGTCGCAGGTAGTTCACATCTTTTTACATCATGCCGGAATCACGGCGTTGCGAGACTTCAGGTAGATATCAATGTCATGGTTGATGTATTGATACCCTGTCGTATGAAGGACATCGTAAAACTCGTTCAGATAGTCAAACACACCGTAGCGGCGAAACAATTCTGCCGTTTGCTTGCCCGTCAGGGACTTATAAACCTTATAGCTTTCAAGGCAAAACACAGCAAAAGCAGTCTCCTTGCTCATATTTGCGCCTCCTCACACATCGGGAAATTCGATTTCCCCTGTTCTTTCTTCCTGCTCCAGGAGGGAATACAGCATATCCGTGCTGTATTGCCAGACCTTTGTATCCTCCTGCTCAAGAGCGGCGTACAGTTTTGAGTTATACAGCTTTGTAATCGCATCAGGCTCGGATATGTTTTTCTTTTTGACAATCATCCCAACAAGATCGGCGCTGATGTAGGGCATGATTGCGGCAAATTGTTCCTGTCCCATATCATCATTCCTCCGCTCTGATTTCTTTCGAATTGATAAAGTGAATGAAAGAAAGCATCTTTTCCGTATGGAATGTCCATTGATCCTGCAAAATCTCTGTTTTCAGCCGCTTCACCGTTTCGTCCGCATCCAGTACACCGGTTTCAAAAAGTCGGATAGATCGGTAAACATTATCGTCCGCTACCGGGCCGATATGCATATCGAACGCATTTCCCAGCGTTTCGCCGCGACGGTTTCTGGCAACGAATTGCAGCCATTCCATACCGGCGCGCCCTTTGCTTCATTATACCACACAAAATGCAGAACATCAACGGCTGCATGTGGTATGAAAAGATAGCCCTACCAATATAGAACGGACTTTTTTAAGAGCGCTTATTTCAAAAGGCTTTTTCGCATTGTCATAAAATATTTTGTCTGAATGGTGCCGACAGAAAAGAGCGCACCTTATTATACCATGGCTCCAATGACGTCTCCCCTGCCCCGTGTTATGCTGAAAGAAAACGCGGGAGGGAATGCGTATGGGAACCTTTGCAGAGTATATCGGGGAAATGGACGTTCCGGAGGATCGGCGCGCGGAATACGCGCAGCAGATGCTCCGTCTGCTCCATGCGGGCGGCATGATGTCGGTGGACGAGGTAGGACTTTTCGGTCACCGCATCCGTCTGCTCTATCCACCGGAGCTGGATGAGACCGGACGCGCGTGGGGCTGCTATAACTATTTCGAGAACGACTTCTGGGAAAGTTGGGGTCTCAACGCCGACAAGGGCACATTTTCCTCCACCAAGCTCGGCGGTGGAGCGTTCTGTACCGCCATCCTTGCGGGGTATGTGCTGACGGCGCTCCACAGCCGGAGCTACGGCATCGTCACCGTGGACGGCTCCTATGTGTGTGAGCGCCGGTTCATCGGCTGGACCAACGGCGTGCTCGGCACGCAGTACACCAATCAACGGGCAACGCAGCTTTGGGAGATCGAGAAGCTGCTGCACAAGGACGGCTGCGAGGAATACAACAAGGATCTGACCGGTCTGATCCACAATGTCCCCACTGCGTGTGCCGATTTGGAGCAGGTCGAATCTTATATCGCCGCACGGTTTTTCGAGGAATTCTACGAGGACATGTCCGCGGAGGCGGAAGATGCTGCGGTCTATCGCAAGGAGGACGCCATCGGGGTCCGCAACTGTTTCGCGCACCTGAAAAAGACGCTGTCGGCGCTGCACAAGCACGGCGGAACGCTGGAGGAGGCAAAGAAATACCTTATCATGCCGATGACCGAGCGTAGCGTTGTGATCGACGAACAGGGTGGTAACAATCTGGCATTCTCCTACTGCTTTGTTTCTCCCTCCCTCGCTGTGGCGATGACCGCGCGGGAGTTCGGTGTGGACTTCTGGGCGCTGTGGGACGAACTCGGAGCGGACATTCCGAGCGTCGAGCGCTTTCCACCGCCGCAGCCCAGCCCGCCAGTGGAGCCAATTTCTACGCAGGAGCTTTTCGGCGTTTCTTCGGACGATATGGCGTATTACTGGCAGCCGGACAGCAAGGTACAATTCTCCGATGAGATGACAGCGTGGATGCAGTCGCTCCGCGCGGAGCTGGACGGTATTACCGACACGATCCCACTGGAGAGGTTTCTGCAAGCTATGGTGGATACCATTGCCGGTGCGGGAAACTGCGCTTTCCGGGATATGTTCTACGGGTTTATCGCGCGGCAGGCGGAGCCGAGGGTGCAGGCCGCTGTTCTCCTGTTAAACAGGTTAGTTGAGCGCGGCGAGCCGAACGTGCGCCGGTATCTTGCAATCCTCGGGAATCCCGCGCTGCGAGAGGCGGTATTCGGCTTCTGATAAGATACATTAAAATTAGAACCGTGGGTATTAGAGATTTTCTTTCGAAATCATTTCTCTAATACCCACGGATTTATTTCTGCTTGTCGCGCTCGATGGCTTCATTCACCGCGCGGTAAATGAACGCATTGGTGGACTCTCCTTGCGCTTTGGCGTGCTCCTGAATGCGCGCTTTATTTCCAATCGGGACTCGAAACTTAATCTCTTCCAATTTTTCGTTCAGATACTTCTTATTTGATTTTAAGCGTAATTGAGAAACTGCCATATCCTTTTTGCTCCACCCAAAGTTACTATCCTTATAATACAATTTTTTTCTACCATATGCAAGAATGGGCCCATGCACAATTTGTCATATTTTTCGGTTTTATTTTTGTCAATAATGACATGGGCCCATGTGTGTTATACTGTCACTACAAAGCAAAACAACGGCAGTTGCAGAGTGCTACCAACACTCCGCAACCTGCGCAGGTGATAGGACCACCTACACAACGGCTGAAGCCGCACCGTCAGGAAGTAGTATACCCTGTTTTGCCCCATTTGGCAAGATACGGTTACTATAAAACTTCCTCTGTGTGCGTTCGGGCGTCAGACTTCCGCACCCTCATAGCGGTATGGAGCAGCGTGTAGGCGAAATGCCTGCACGCTGTTTTGCTTACCACGCTGAGGAAAGGAGGTACCGTTCCATGAAAGAGTTCAAGGCCCGCAGCCGCGCGCTTTATCCGCGGCACATACCCTGAGCAGCGCACCGGGTGACCCTGCGGTTACCGCCCCGCTTCCCCCCTGCTGCAGCTCACAGGCGCAGAACGGAACGCGCCGAAATTAAATTTTATTTTATAGGAGATACGATCCATGAATACGACTGACAACATCAAGAGCCTCTTCAACAGCGCAAACCCCATGACCACCGAGAACAGCTATGAGCCCTCCGGCGTCTGCATCGGCGACACGCTACTCGACAACACCCCCAGCGGCTTCGCCCTGTTTCAGGCCATTGGCGGCCACTATACCTCCCCTGCTCAGGCCATCGAGGAGCTGGTGGACAACGCCATTTCCTCCATAAGGGCAAACGGCGGCAGCGGCGAAGTCATCCTCCGTCTCACGGATGGCGGCGACTACGTCGACATCTCCGTCTGCGACAGCGGCACCGGCATCTCGGACCTCGGTGCAGCCCTGACCATCTCCGGCCGCAGCGGGGCGCAGACGCCTCTGAATGAGCACGGCTGCGGCCTGAAGAACGCCCTTTCCTATCTCAGCGAGGAGGCCGAGCTGTGGCTCCTTGAGAGCCGCACCAAGGAGGACGCGGCGGCGGACCGATACCGCTGCGTGTCCGCGCCCTATGCCGCCATCGACCGGAAGATGCGCGCAAAGGTCCATCAGGGCAACGGCACCATCCTGCATGAGACCGGCACCACCATCCGCGTCCGCTGCAGCAAGGAGAAGCTTGAGGGCCTCAAGCCCGCAACGAAGCGCGCCAAGGCGGACTTCCGTCAGCTGTGCGGCTACCTCAAGGAGGAGCTCGCCCACACCTATGCAGCCATCCTTGCGGAGGGGAGCGTCACCATTGGCATCATCTGCCGTGAGCAGAACGCGCACGAGAGCTGCCATCGGCTCGAGGCGCTTGAGCCCCTCTGGGAGGCAGCCCCGATAGAGCTGCCGGAGACGCCGGCGGACTTCGGCGGCGGCAAGCTCACCGTCCGCTGCCGCTACGGCACCATCGAGGCGGATAAGGAGAATGCCACCTACTATAAGGGCAATATGGCATCCTCCGGCCTTGAGATCCGCATCAACGGCCGCTGCATCGAGCGCGGCCTGTACAGCAAGGTGTTCGGACGGGCGCTGCACCCGAGCTGCAACCGCTTCCTCGCGCAGATCGACCTGCTGGTGAGCAAGACCGATGGAATGACCATCTATGAGGCGAAGGCAAAGGGCACGAAGGCGGAGGACCTCTACCAGCTTCGGCTCTACGCGGACGGCTGCGCGATGGACGGCGTTCCGGCGAAGGAGAGCGTGCTCATCGGGGCGCGCCATCCGAAGGAGGTGTGCAGTCTGGCGGAGCAGCTCAACAGCCAGTGCGACCCTACGGGAGCGCCGTATCACTTCGTGCTGCGGACGTGGGCGGAGGAGGGCATCAGCGCGTGACGCCCTATCCGGTGATCGATGTGAAGGCGACGGGGGAGAACATCCTCCGCCGCCGGATCGAGAGAGGGTACACGGTTTTGGACATGCAGCGGTACCTGAACCTCGCGTGTCCTCAGTCCGTGTATCACTGGCAGGCGGGACGGACGCTGCCGAACATCGATAACTTCTACGCGCTGAGCGTACTGCTCGGCACGACCGTCAACGACCTTGTGGTTGAACGAAATTGCTTGTAAAACAAATAGGCATTGCTGCTCTATATGCAAAAAATGTAGCTGGGAAGTTTCAGATGAAACCTCCCAGCTACATAAGGAGTATTTGGGTTTACGGTTGAGTTGCTGCGGGGCTATCCATACGATCGACTTCCTCTATCATGTGAATCGACCGCTTGCTGACATAGCCTCTTTTGACCTGATTATCCTTGTCTTTTGCTTCTACCACATAGTAGTACCGTGGAGAGTCATCGACAATGATCACCGTCTGATTCTGCCCAATATGGTAAATGACTTGAGATGTCGGAGTGATGTCTTCATACATTCTGGTCGGTCTTGCTGCTTCGCCGATCTTTGAAATACCTGCGTTCAGAATATAAGCGAGAAGAATATGAATGATCAGATACTTTAGTACAGCAGCCCAAAATGGATGATCTTCTTCGTGCTTTTTCACACTCGCCATAAACCGTTGCTCCCAGTTTCCGCTGTCTGCAACGATAGAAGATGCTTCTGCTGTAAGGAGCTGCTTTTCTTCGTCAGATAATTCCTCTGTTTCGTCCGATCCCAATTCGCATGATGTATTTATTTCAGAAACGCGGTCAAGTGTCTCTGCCCAACGGGATATGCCCTGCTCTCTGGCAAGCCATAGATCCTCGTGCTGAAACGCCGTTGTGTCAGATAGCGATTGGGTCCAGCTTGGGATATGATCGGCTATCTTTGGATACAGATCCGTCAACAGGGCAAAATCATTCAGAAGTTGTTGCTGCTGTTGCAGCGCTTTCACAATCCCGTCAGGATACAGCTTTGACATCAGCAGCTGCTCCTGCTGTATCATTTTGATCATGCCCGGGGTACACGATTGCGCTAACATACTTGCCTGCCGCAGCGCTGGGTTATCAAGTGCCGCTGCCATGTTTTTCGCTGCAATCAAAGCATCCTCGTGGATAAAGGACAACGGCCTTGCGAGCGCCTCAAGCTGCCGATGAAGTTTCTCCATCTGCTGCACCCAAGGGGGCATGTCATAAAATGCGGACATAGCTTTTGCCATGCGCAAAAATCCTCTCTACTGCATTTTTTAAACATTATACGGTATATTGTGGCTAAATTCAACGGTTCAGACAACCTGAGGCGGGATGGCTCATATGGAACCTGCGGCGGATCGTTCGGCCTTCTCCGTCGTTCTACGGCCTCTTTGCCTTGCCGCCTGTGCGCTTGCTCAGACAGTTGGATGCCCATGCAAAGAAGTGCGGTACAGAGGAGAAGAGAAACGCATTCCCCACAAGATCTTCGATCAGCTCCTCGATCGTGAAGGGGCGATACCCGTACGGGTCCAGATGGTCGATCAGGGCATTGGGGTCTCCGTTTATCATGATCCGCAGGAATTTCTTCGTGTCCTTATTGACCGAAGCCAGCCGTTTCAGGTGGTCCTCTGCCTTGTCAAGCTGATGAAGCTTATAATACAGGATCGACAGCGGAAGCAGCATTTGCGTTTCCTCATAGGCGTCGTATTTCCGATGCAGCGCCAATGCGTGCAGCTCGTCCTCCGTATAGGCATAGAGATGCATCAGGAGATAGCGAATGCCGAGGTTATCCCCCTCGCACAATTCCAAAAGCTGCCGGCATTCCTCGATCGCAAGCTGCATCATGCCGCATTCGATCAACGAACCGAGGTATTCGCGGCGCACGCGCATATAAGGCCGCGTCTCCATGATCCCCCAGAACGCCCCTGTCCCTCTTTCAAAGCAGCCTTCCTCCTCCAACGGCTTAGCCGCCTTTTTGATGAGATCCTCCAGGGCGGTAAGGCGTGCCTCCGGAGCGTCCTCCGCCTCGATCAGGATCAGCTGAAGCTGCGCGTCCACATGATCTGGCTCAAGCTCCAGCGCCTTTTTCAAGTAGTTCAGGCGCTTTTTCTTTGATGCGGCCTGCTCGGCGAGCTCCAGATAGTCATCGGCCGTTTCGATCTCTCCCTTACTGCCGCCGTCCGGAGAGCCGTTGTGCTGCGACAGAAATTGCTCAGCCAGCCGGTCAAAGTCCTTCTCATCGTTCAGCTCCTCGTTGTGGAGTTCAAGAAATTTCCGAAGCTCCGCCAATACCTTTTCGTTTTCTCGGCTCATTGCTGTCCTCCCGCTTTCCATTTTGGCTCTGGTGTAAGTTAATTGTATCATGCCGTGCGCCGCACCGCAAGCACAAGCGGATGGAAGGGGCCAAGCTCCGCCTTGACACCGAAGCATGAAAACGGTACAATAAAACCATAAAATACTGAGAAAGCAGGCTTTTTTACGATGCGTGCAAGGATAAACGAGAAAAACAACTCCGTATGGCTCACGGTGGTGCTGTGCCTCGCGCTCGCGGTGCTGGGAGTGCTGCATTTCGGCGGCATTGGAACGAAATGGCTGACGCTGCTCGCGGGCATTGGTGTGATCGCGCTGCTGCTGCTCGGCGACCGCAAACGGATCTGGAACCTCCCCTCCCTGCTGCTGCTCGGCTATGCGGCGTTTTCGTGGGTGACGATTTTTTGGGCGATGTCCGGCAAGTTTCATCTGCGCGAGGGGTCGAAGATCCTCATCGCGGTGTTTTTCTTCCTGCTCGTTGCCATGCACGGGCGCTTCGACGGCGCGTTTATGCGGCGCGTGATGGGTGTGATCGCGGGGATTTCCGCGCTCTATGCGTTTTTGAGCGTGGAGGCAGTGAGCACGGGCATTACAAAGCTGCTGTTGGAAAGGCTGCCCGCGATAGACACGGAGAAGATCGTGTTCAATGGCACACGCCTCTACGGTATTTTCGGCAATTCCAACATAGAGGCGTCTGTGTTCGCGGTCGGGGTCCTGCTCTCGATCGCGCTCGTGTGTGGCGCGGAGAAAAAATGGCAGCGTGTTCTTTTTACCGTTACGCTGTCGGTCAGCGCGTTCGCATTCCTGCTGGTGTTCAGCATGGGTGCGATCGCCTGCTTCATCGCGGCGGTTGCAGTATATCTGATTTTTGCGGGAAAGGGACGCAGCGCGGCCCTGCTGCGGATGCTGGGCGCGGCTGTGCCGACGCTGGTGTGCGGATTTATTGCCTTTGTGCTGTTTAACAGCGAGCGGAGCGCGCTGGTGCTTGCCTTGCTGCTGGCAAATGCGGGGGTGTCCGTGCTGCTGGAGCTGACGGTGAGCGCGAGGCTCTCCGCGGTGCTGGAGCAGCACGAGAAGCTCGCCTTCGGCGTGCTGATCGCGGTGGTGCTGGGCGCGGGCGTGTACGCCGTTGCGGCAATGAATGTGACGGGACCGTATACCTTCGGCCCCGAGCTTTACCGCAGCGCGCAGCTGGACGCGGGGGAGCATACCGTACAGCTCGAGGCGGACGGGGAGGTCAAGGTCAGGCTCTACACACAGAACGCTGTGCAGATGATGGGCAACAGCGGCACGGAGCTGCACAACGGTGCGGTGGAGGGAATGATCTCCTTCGCTGTATCGGATGAGGACGCAAAGACCTTCTTCGAGCTCTCGGCGGAGCCGGGGGTGACGGTGCGCCGCGTGCTGATCGACGGCAGCGCCGAGCTGCCGCTGCGCTACAAGCTGCTGCCGGGCTTTGCGGCGGTCCGCGTGCAGAGCTTCGGTATGAACAACTCCACGATACTGCGTGAGATGTTTTGGGGGGACGCGGTAAAGCTCTGGAAGCTCAGCCCCATTATCGGCAGCGGTGTGGGTGCGTTTGAAACGGGCGTGACGCGGGTGCAGGACTATCCTTATGAGACGAGGTATGTGCATCAGCATTATCTGCAAATTCTGCTCGAGGACGGCGTGGTCGGGCTTGCGTTATATATTGGTGCGCTGGTCACAATGCTGCTTGCGCTTTGGAAAAAACGGAAGCAGACACCGGAGAGCCAGTATTACTGGCTCTACCCTGCCCTGTGCGCGGAATTTGTGATGAACGGCTTGCAGATGCTTTGGGACGTATCCATGTCGATGATCGTGTTCCTCTGCATGACCTATGCTGTCTACGGGCTCATCGTCGGCGCGTGGGCTGAGCCGTTTGCGGAAAAAGCCGCCGCGGCGGAGGAGAACGGAAGGAAGAAGAAAACGCAGGCGAATAGGCTTGACCCCTCCCTGCTGGCGCGGAATATTGGCATCGGCTTTACCGCGATCGTGGTGCTGACGCTGTGCGGCAACCTCTATGCGGCGTCGAAGGCGGACGCGCCGGTCGCGGATGGGGATGAGTTTCTCTATAACCTCAGCGCGGCGGCAAAGCTCGACCTTTATGAACGGAACGACATGATGCTCTCCTATGTGGTGAATTCATTGGAGATGGAATATCCGGAGGATTACCGTGAACAGGCGGACGAGTATGCCGCGCAGCTCTCTAAGGTGCAGAGCAACACCATTCCGCGCTATCTGGTGGACTATTATCTGCGGACGGAGCAGTACGGCGAGGCGGTCGATGAGGCCATTCTCGGCGCGATGTATTCGGCGTCGAACGCGGACACATGGAATGCCTGCGCAGCAATGCTTCAAGCCGCGTTTTTCGACAACGGTGCATCGAGTCCTCTGCTGACACAGCGTGAGACGCTGCTGCCAAAACTGACGGATTATTATAACGCCTTGCAGGCCCATAATGCCTCCGCGCTCGTGCCGGTGGAGCTGAATGAGGAAACGCAGGCGTTCTTTGACAAGATCGTTGTCCTGAACGGCTGCATAGACGATGACCGGCGATTTGCGGAGACGCTGTTCACGACCTGACGATCCCCAAAATGCAAAAGCACCTGTAGCATGCGGCTATTGGTGCTTCTGTTTTGCCTCACGTGAGTTTTATCCGAGCGGTCGGAAGACTGTGAACGGCGACAGAGGAACGGCGCGGAAAATCCTCCTACACTTGAAGTATAGACTTCAATGAAGGAGGACTTTTTCTTTGAAACAGGACATCATCTGTTCCGGCGTTCCGGACGCGGAAATGCTGGGCGCGGCGGTGGGCGAGTTTCTGCGGACGGTGCACCCGGATCGGCAACGGCTCTACGACTACTACCGTGGCGAGCAGCCGGTGAACAAGGGCGAAGCCGTGCGGGGCCGTCCCAACAATCTGCTGCGCGCGCCGTTTCCACGCTACATCACGGAGGTACACACGGGATACTTTCTC
>UMLQ01033992.1_pt1 | contig 24271 bp, 28 predicted proteins | sample 1966631 | NCBI WGS metagenome assembly UMLQ01 (sample SAMEA4836206, study PRJEB28245) | human gut metagenome | biome: gut microbiome; material: fecal sample | place: Denmark | collected 2008 | reverse complement strand
GGCCTTGGAAAGTACATAGATTAGTAGCTTTAGCTTATATACCCAACCCAGAAAATAAACCCCAAGTTTGTCATAAGGACAATAACCGACTGAATAATCATGTGAGTAATTTATACTGGGGGACCAATAAAGAAAATCATGAACAAATGTCTCGTGATGGTAGAAGTAGGAAAGGTAAGATTCAACACACCTGCAAAGGAGAAAGTAATCCAATGTCTAAACTAAGCAACCATCAACGAAGAGAAATAATACATAAATATTCTACTGGTATTTCATCTCGGAAATTAGCTAAAGAATACGGTGTTACTCATACTTTAATCCTTGGGATATGGAAGAAGAGAGATTATTTCATGAGTCTTTAGAATATGTACGAAAGACGACATATCAGACTTATCAAGAACTTTTAACTATAAAATCAGAATTGAAATTGTGATGGCAAAAAGAGAACCTTCTATACATATATCAAGGGTTACCTTTTCACGGATATTCAAAGAAGTGATGGGCAGGTCTCTTGGTGATAAGTTCATCGATGAATTCTTCTATAAGGCAAGGCAATCCTCATTAGACCATCGTTCAGTGGTAGGGGAGAATAAAAAGGTACAAACCCAGGCTATTCGTAGAGCTTCTGGAAGTATAGGGGATGCAAACTTATTAGCAGATATCATCTATTCCACTAGAGTTCAGCTCAAACACATAGGAGTAACCAAGATAAAGCAAACTGATGCGCAATGGGCATCAGTTAAAGAGTTGGTACCTGTTGTAAATGAATTCTGTCAAAAGTTTGGATTCGAACCTCGTCAGGGATATATAGAGTTTGTAACTACTGGCATTAAGCTAATGTCTCAGGCAAAGAGGGTGAACTATAACTTCTGTGCTAATTGGTTACATCAGAGAGTGAATTGGATTATGGATGTATATGAGGCTGAAAAGGAAGTGAAGGAAGATAAATATCCCAAATTCACTCGGGAAGTATATGAACATTATACTAAAGAGATTCTCGATAGAGTAGGTATCAATAACACCTATGACAAGAATCCTCAAGAGTACGTATGGTTTGTAAGAGCAAGGAATCTTGCAGATGAGATTGGTATTGACTATGAAACATTTGTACAGGCTCAGTTTTATGCACTCGAGTTCTGTAATGGTATACCTAAGATAGAGGACCTATCAAATGATAAGGCTCGTCAAAGGGTAATAAATTATATGGCCAAGTTCAATATTGTATCACGTCCCAAAGTTGATAACACCAACTGGGATGATTTTAAGAAATAAGGTTATGAAAAAGAAGATTGATGGGGAAGCTATAGCTTTCTATGTTATTCTGTCAGGTATTATTGTAATGGGGATTTTATTCCTTGCCTATCTCTTCATATTAACTCTACACTCATGATAACTATCACCATAAAGAACTGTAATGTTTGTGAAATTTCTGGCCCAGCTAAGTTCACAAATAAATTATATGAGATGTTCCGGATTAAGCATCCGGATGCTTGGCATATAATGATGTATAGTAGGGCAAAGAATTGGGATGGGTATGTAAAGTATATCTCGGATTATGGGCAATTCAAGATAGGCCTTTTGAATAAGGTTTATAATGAATGCCTCAAGATGGGTCAAAAGGTAAAAATTATAGATAATAGACTCCCGTTAGGAATTAAACCAGTAATTCCAACAGTTATGGGGGATAAAGAATTACGGGAAGTACAAAGGGAAGCTCTAGAAAAGATACTGTATAATAAGGTTGGAAATACTCCTTTCCTTATTTGTGCATCCGACTTGGCAGTTAACTTCGGAAAGACTTTGGTGTTCTGTGGATTGCATCAAGCATTCAAGAGGAAGTTGAAGACTGTCTTGCTGTTGAATAGTGCAGACTTATTCAAGCAATTCAAGAAGGAGATTCCAGAGTTACTACCTGGAGAGAAGGTAGCATTTATCCAGGGGAGTAAATGTAGTGAGTGGGGCAACTTTAACGTTTGTATGGTTCAATCTCTGGCAGGCAACATAAACAGGTATCAAAAGTTCCTTTCGGAAATAGACATGGTACTTATAGATGAGGCTGACGTGATTGACAATAAAACTTATAAGACAGTAATACAACATCTGTATAACTCAAGAGTACGAGTGGGATTGAGTGGTACCCTTTATATGAGTGAGCTCAAGAAGAAGCTGGTTCACAACATGAATATCATGTCATTTATTGGTGATAGAGTAAACCAGGTGAAACTGGCTGAGATGATTGATAAGGGGTACTCTACTCCCATTATCTGTAAGTTGGTATATGCCCATTACAAGTATACCAAAGATGAAGATTATCCCACCGAATATAAGGAAGTGATATCTGACAATGTAAAAGCTTGGCGATTGTCTTTGTCTCGTACTAAGTATAACATCCGACGAAAAAGATTGCCGGCACTCATTGTATGTAAGTTCATTGGTCATTGTGAAAACCTTTACAGGTACTACGTTAAACATCTCGGAAATCAATACAATATACAATATGTCCATCACAAGACAAAAGGGCGAGATGAAATTCTACAAGCTTTCAGAGAGGGGAAAATAGATATACTAATCGCTACTACGATTATTTCTAGAGGTCAAAACTTCCCTGAATTGAAATATCTGCAGAACACAGCATCAATGGATTCTAATGAAAAATCATTGCAGATATTGGGCCGACTTGCAAGAACTCACATGAACAAAAAGAAAGCTTATTTGGACGACCTTCAATTCCCCGGTAATTATCTAAAGAGACATGGTAACCATAGACGAATGTATTATCAGAAAGAAAAATTAAAGGTAATCAGAGTGGAAGGGTAATACGCATATATGCGTACGTATATACACACACTTATAACTCTATTAGTATTTAGTTATACTAAATACTAATAGAGGTTTATATAGCTAAAGCTATATAAACTTATACTTAACTTACTTAGTAAGTATTAACTTAAGCTAAAGCTTTAAATGAGCACGCACGTATAATGGTGAACCAGAAAGTTAGTGCATATACTATTCTACATCAATGATACTGAAATACATATTAACTATCACTTGATATCAAACTATCAAATATATGGCGAAGAAAAAGAAAGACAAACTTAAGGAAGTAAGGAAGGAGTTAGAGACTGGGGATATTCTTGAACCTATAGACATCACCAAATTAGGTTCAGGTAATGACCCTTGCTTCGGTAAACACTATGACCTTTCAACCAAGGAATGTAAGATGTGCGGAGATTCAGAACTCTGTTGCATTAAGTTCACAGCTCTCATGGGTAAAACCCGTAAGGAGTTGGAAGCAGAGACTCAGTTCAAGGATTTGGAACCTCTCATAGATATGGAAGGTTGTAAAAAGTATTATCGTAAACTGGTAAGGGAAAAACTCGGTAAGAAGGAAATACTCGATAAGCTTCAGAGTAAGTTCGAGTTAACCCGTAAGGAAGCAAGAGATTTATATCGTAAATTTAACAGTAAATAACATGGTTCAATTAGAGTTTACAAAGATTCGAGAGGTTAAATCCCCTAACCGAGCAAATGACGGGGATGCCGGGTTGGATTTCTACATCCCTCAGTTATCTGACCAAGATATTCTTAAGGTTGGAGAGAAAGGTGAAAATGACTTTTCTGGTATCAATCGGATGATGCTTGGTAAAGGTTACCTCAAACTGAAAGGGTTGGGTACTGAAGATGTACATGTAGTAATTAAACCAGGTGGAAGACTTCTCATTCCTTCTGGTATAAAGGTACTCATCAATCCAAAAGAGTCCATGCTCATGGCAGCAAATAAATCCGGGATTGCAACCAAAGAGGGTTTATCATTCACTGCCGAGATAGTGGATAGTCCATATACTGGTGAAATGCACATCGGTATTCACAACGGTTCCACCGAAGAGGTTTATATTCCTATGAACCAAAACAAGAAAATAATGCAGTTTATACATGTACCCATTATACTTTCAAACCCGGTAGAGATTACCAATGAAGAGTATGACGAGAAAGCCAAGAATTGGGGAACTCGAGGGGATAAGGGATTCGGTGCTCACGATAATAAGTAAAAACCATGGATGATAATATAAGGGGATTCCCAGGTTATCACATTACTAAAGAGGGAAAGTTATATAGGTATGGTAAGTTACTCAAAGTTTATCACCATCATAGGTATTTGAGATGTAAGTTACATAACGGTAGTATAAGTAAAAATGTCAAGATACATAGATTGGTAGCTGAAGCTTATATACCTAATCCTAATAACTTACCTATAGTAATGCACTTGGACGATAACCCCTTAAATAATATCGTAAGTAACTTGAAGTGGGGGGACCCATAAAGAGAATAGGTATTTAGCTATTGTAAATTGTAAATTACCAAGACTTATAGGTAAAAACAATCCATGCTATGGATTGAGAGGTAGTAAAAATCCCAACGCTAAATTAAAACCTGAGGATATGGTAAAGATAAAAGAGTTACATGTAAAAGGAATAAGTGCTAGAGAAATACGTAACAAGTACTTTCCTAATGTATGCGAAGAAACTATACGAAGGACAATTAACCAATGTTTAATCTAAAAAAATACCCGCTTTGGATTCACGTGATATAAAGAAAGAACCGGGAATTATTCCCGAACACAGGTATCTAGAAGAGATATATCAAATGCAAAAGAACCTCTTGTCTGGGTATATAGGCATAGAGGGGCTACCACAGTATCCGGTAGACATCAATACAAGGGCTTCTCAAACCCTGTTAAAGGACTTTACTGCAAGGGTTATAGAGGAGTTATCAGAAGGCTATGAGTCCTTCGAAAATGTAATGGACTTATTCGAGGCCAACCATTCAAAATTGGTACAAACCCATGGTGATTGTATAGAGTATACGGAGATACTCAATCACCTTCAGAATGCCAATGAGGAAAATGCAGATGCAGTACACTTCTTCGTTGAGTTGCTGATATATGCTAACATTCAACCCTATGATATCAAGGCATACATGGTGAAGTGGGTAAGGGATAACAAATGCGAACAGAGTACGGTAGATTACTTTAACTATATACGGAGTGATATCCTATATACTGCTCAATCCCTTGGAGTGAAGTGGTTGATGGATGAGAGAGATATAGAGGTAATCTTTGACAGCAACTCAACCAACTTATTGAAGTGGTATGAAGAGAAAGACTCTGAAACTTTCCCTGAGTACAACGATAAGTTAATGAAAGGTGGTCATAAGTATAACCACGAAAACTATGCTCTTCAATATCCCTACATATTGTGGAAGATAACTCACCACCTTAATATAGCCAGGAATTTCCTGAAGAACAAACCTTGGAAACAATCTCAGGTAATGACTCAGGAGTTAAGGTATCAGGCTGAGTTGGTGAAGGCTTTCATATACTTCTGTGGTTATCTTGGATGGATAGGAATGGATTCTAAGGAAGTGTTCTATATTTACTTCAAGAAAAATCACATAAACCTGTTCCGCCAAAAATCTAAGTATTAGTATTAGTATGAATCTTATAAAAACTAAGAGCCCAATAGAGGCTTGGGAGAAGATACTCGAAAACTTCTTAATCAAGAAGACCGAGTGGTTCTGTGAAGGAGTTGGTTACAACCTAACCGACTCTCTATTCACTTATGACTTAATGGTAGAGATAGCAGAAGCTAAGTTCGACCCAAACTTCGACTTCGGTAAGATGTTTGGGTACACCATGACAAAGTGGACAGGTTTAATTACCAACTACTTGGATTTGGATGTACTTGACCAAGCTAAGTTGATGATAAGGAAGTTAGAAGAGAATAAGACTGTAAACAGGAATTATCACATAGGCTTCCATTTTGCCGATAATCACGGCAGCGGTAAGGGATGTTTGGTGGGCGGTATATTCTCTCGTAAGATCGGGATTGAAAATCCCGAGATAACCGTGATACTTCGCTCATCAGAGGTGGTTACACGATTGCCAATAGATATTCTCCTATTCTGTCGTATGGGACAGTATATCTACGGTCATGATAACTTCTCGCTAAAATTAGTTATCAAGGCTGCTTGGGCAAATGATACTACAATCTTGTTGTATCAGAACCGAAAAGATATCAAGGAGTTCTTGAAAGAGAACTGTGATGATGAAGCTCGTAGAAAAAAGATACGTAAGTCTCTCAAGAAACTAATGACAAGTGATGAAGCTGGTTATAAAACATACGGTAACAGTTTCAGAGCTTTCAAAGTATTAAGGAAAGACTTGGGATATAAGCAGAAGTCCATGTTGGCATCATCTTTAGAGATTGGTGATTGGGATGGTATTCCTTTACCAGAAGTATGCCCATCTATACTTAAGCGAAACATGATAAAGAAGACATACTTAAAGTTCACTGAAAAGTACGGACTTAAGCTAAAGCTTGAAGAAAGTGGGGAAAGGAAAAAGAAGAAACTAATCTCGTTCTCCTCACCAGACGAAGATGATATGGATGATAATGAATCAACTGTAGAATCATATGAGTAGAGTAAAGGTAAAGAATAACCTGTTAATGTTCAAGAACAGCATGAAAGCTTGGGAAGGACTTAACAGGTTATTCCTGTTCAATACGCTTGGTTTGGACATAGAAAGAATTGGTAAAGCTCAATACATAAATGATTTAGTAATTAGTATTAAAGAACCTCTGGTAGACCCCGAATTTGATTTTGGTAGGCATTTCAATTATACCATGGCAAAGTGGAAGTCATTAGTGGCTAACTATGTTGATGAGAATAGTCTTTCATTACTGAGGCTGGATGTTATAGAGGCTATCAACAATAGAAAGATATTCAACATAGGCTATCAGTTTAATAATAAACATGCCCACGGAAAGAATTGCCTATTATCCATGACTGTATCTAAAAAAGCGGGTATGGATAACCCCATGATAACAGTATTCATGAGGGCATCAGAGGTTACTAAAAGGCTGATATGTGACCTACTCCTTATTCAACGTATGGGAGAATATATATTCGGATATGGGCAGAAGTTTCATGTATCAATACATTTCAGTCAGATATTCAATGATGATACTGTACTTCTTATGTACCATACCCATGAAGACTTACTTAAGTTGAGTGATAAGCTTGGTATATACGACGGTAATTGGTATGACAGGTTGAAGTATCTGCTTGAGGTGGACCCTGACAAAATAAAATATAAGGTACATAAAAGAGCAATAAAAGTATTAAGACCTGAGCTTTTCAAATATCCTAAGACCTTAGCTAAAGACTGTACTCTTGGGAGTGAAGACTGGTTACCGTTCTAATATAGGGAAGTCTATTGAATTGCAAATATCAATGCAATGAATATAGAAGTAAAGAAGTCTCCCTATACAAGTAAGCTTGGTGGAGATATCGATATTACCTTTTCTACAGATATTGAATGGCTATTTAATACCGTTGCCAATATAAGTAGGAAGGATTTAAGACAACTTAGAAGAAAGATAAGGAGGTATATCCATGAAATAAGAGAGGAAAAGTAATCCATACTTTGGTGTAGAAATATCCAGGAGCAAGTATAAAAATGGGTATGATAGAGATATTGAATTATCTATATCTACTAACGGTTATCACTGGATAGGATTGCCAAATATGAATATCCAGGACCTGAAAGAACTATTAAAATCTATAAGAAAATATATTAAAGAAAACAAACAATGAGAATATATTCGAACCCCTATGAGTTAATGTCAGAGACGGCAAGAAACTTATGGGAAATGGGTAATGAGGTAAAACCCCGTACCTATCAAAACAAGGTAATAGAAGGCAATGATGACTTCATTACAAAGGAACTCATCTGTGAGCAGTACTGTTTAACTCACATGGAAGACCCAGCTGCACTTTTTGTATTCACTAAGTCCAAAGATTGGGCAGAGGCAGAATTCGAAGAGAGAGTATGCGGTAGGATGGAAAATCCAGGTAAAGCATGGGAACTCCGTAAAAACGTTTGGGAAGAGTTTTTAGTTGGTGGGTTCTTTGACTATACCTATGCAGAACGTATGAACGAGACCGTGTCATACAAAGGTAAGGCATTCTCAAAACTCGAAGCAGTAATAGAATTGTTAAGGAATGACAATGATACAAGAAAAGCCATATTAAACATATATGGTGAAGTCGGTTTCGATGAGGACTGCGATTCAAACTATCTCGGTGGAGAAAAGAGAATACCGTGCTCCATGTATTACGACTTCCTCATCCGAGAGAATGCCCGAGGAGAAAAGCAACTCAATATATGTTATCACCAAAGGTCTTCTGATTTTGTAACCCACTTCGGTAATGATGTTTACCTGGCATGGAGACTCATGGAATATGTAGCTAGCGAGGTGGGAATCAAGCCTGGATATCTCTATCATACCATTGATAGTTTGCATAGTTATAAAAAAGACTGGGTGAAACTGAAGACCTCAATCCAAATCGAATTGAGATAACCTCAGAAGGTAACGGTATAATTGGAGGGGATTGTTCTTTTCTGTAACCATGAGATTAGTAGTAAAGTTACCGTTACCTTCACTCGGACCCATAGTTCAGTTGGTTAGAGCAGCGGACTCATAATCCGAAGGTCGGGGGTTCAAGCCCCTCTGGGTCCACAAGATGAATCTTTATTTTGCGCTGTGGACAACGAGTCCTGATTCACCCCGGGTATCCGACTGTAGGGATATAGACTGATACCCATTTTTATACGGAAGTAGCACAGTCCGGTTAGTGTACTTGCTTTGGGAGCAAGAGGTCGCAGGTTCGAATCCTGTCTTCCGTACAAGGGCTATATGCTGGGTCATAACCGGAGATACGACCCCCAGCTAGCAATGGGCAATAACCTGGTACGAGATACCAAAAGCTCATAATTAAAGTCGAAGGCTATAGCCCTGGGAGATGAGCGAAGAACAGTACTTCATCTCCCCCTTTGTAAAGGCTCGGATGGAGAAATAGGTAAACTCATCAGATTTAAGCTCTGACGGTCATTGACCTTGCGGGTTCGATTCCCGCTCCGAGTACAAAATACCTTTAACATGACAATCACATTCAAAGATTACCCTTGCGGTACAATTTCATTAGGTACTTCAGTAACAAGAATACCTAATTCATATCGGATTAAATCAATCCAGGATATGGAAGATATAATCAACCGTTCTAGAGAAGAAGTAAATAAAAGTCCAGCATTCCATACGTTTGCAATAAATAAAAGAACTACAGCTGGTATGATTATTGAATGGCGAGCCCATAATATGCTATATGCACTGCATATAAAAAGGAATAGGACTCGAACGGTTGACCTGGATATAAATGAACCATGGTACCTTAACAAGGCAAAAGAATTAAGGAGTAAGCTTGAGTAAAATAAAAGGGACAGTATATTGTGAAAGGTATACTGTCCTTCTTGTCGAAGAAGCTGAAGAGATATCTACAGAGATATGGTTTACTAAAGAACTATTGCATACTACAAATATTTATATTAAATACCACAGATGGAGTCAAGATATGCTATACTAAAGAGTTTCTCACAAGTCAAGCGGCTTGTGAAAGCTTGTTTAAGAACTGGCATAGCTTCCGTCGACTTCGAGACAAATGCTGAAGGTATCTATAACAAATCTTTCAAACCAACCATCCTATCAGTAACTTTTCAGGTAGGTTCTGGTGTATCAATCCCTTTATGTCATCATGAATATAACAACCCTCGTTGGAAACGTTGGTTAAAGTATTTTGGTAGGCATGTGATTGAAAATCCTAAAATAACTAAAGTAGGATGGAATCTGAAGTTTGACCTTCAGATATTCGAGTTATTTGGGATATATGTTAGAGGTACTGTTCTGGACGGAATGCTTATGAAGTATCTCCTAAATGAGGAGAAACCTAATGACCTGAAATCAATGGTTAGAAGGTATCTACCAGAACACGGGGATTACGAAAAGTCGGATAAGTTTGATAAGATACCATGGGACAAGAAACCATTGGAACCCTTATGCAAATACGGTTGCCAGGATACGGATTATACCTTAAGATTATCTATGTTCTTTGAGAGCAAGTTAATTGAGATAGGTATGTATCCATTATTTAGGCATTTGATAATGCCAGCATCCAGGGTACTCCAACATGCAGAGAAAACTGGGTTATACCTTGATAGGGAATTCAATCAGGAATTGCTTGAATCTTACAAGCCAAAGATTGACCAAGCAATTAGCAGTTGCTTGAATCTTACACGAGTAAAGAAATTCTCTAGATGGCTTACCGAACAGAGAATAAGCAAATACCTGGAGTCCATAGAAAGTGAACTTGAAGATATGGATTATAGAGACCCTGCAAATAAGAGGAAGATAGCAAGTAGGGAACAAAAGATATCCAATATCAGGGCTGGAGTATTTACAACTAAGAAAGAACTTGAATTAACCCGAGAAGTAAACTTGGGCAGTCCTATTGATTTACCTTTATTATTGTACTCTAAAAAGGGATTCAACTTCCCGGTTATCAAGTATACTAAGGATAAGAAAACAAATAGGGATACTGATAAACCAAGTACCGATGAAGACACATTGGTAGAACTTCGGTTAACGGTTAAAGACCCAGAAAGTCAGAAAGCTATATTCCTGGACAATCTTCTTGAATTGAGGGGATTGAAAAAGATGTACACTACATATATTGAGGGATGGCATGATAAGGTACAGGATGATGACCGTATCCATGGTCAATTCAAAATCATTGGTACTACATCTGGTAGATTAAGTAGTTCTGAACCTAACCTTCAGCAAATACCTAAAACCTCCGTAGATGCTAACATAAAGAAACAGTTAGTAGCTCCCAAAGGAAAGTTATATATGGCACTTGACTACTCTCAGGCAGAGTTAAGAATCATGGCTCACCTTTCCGGGGATGAAACTTATCTCGAGGCTTTTGCAAAGGGTCAGGACCCTCACCTTGCTATTGCAGCAAAGAAGTATGGTGTATCGTACGATGAAGCAAACAAAGCTTATAGTGATGAGCAACATCCAGATTACAAGGTTTGGAAGAACAGGAGAAAGCAGGCAAAGCAGATATGTTTTGGTATTATCTACGGTATTCAAAAGAAACTACTTGCAGTTAAACTATCTGACCCGAAAGCTGGTATCATAGTAACCCCCGATGAAGCTCAGCAGCAATTGAATGAGTTCTTCCAAGAACATCCCAAGATTAAGAAGTTCATGATTAACCAGGAGAAGGTACTGATTGAACATGGATATATTAAATCTCTGTTTGGTAGGAAGAGAAGGTTACCCCAAGTATACTCAGATAATGAGCAAGAGGCAGCATACGCAGTAAGATTATCGGTTAACATGCCATGTCAATCAGCTGCATCCGATATGAACTTATTCGCTTCAATCCTAAACTATTGGAAAATGAGGCAAGGTAAGTTACCATTTATGCAAGAGACTTGTAATGTTCATGATGCTACCTATTACTTGGTAAGTCCCGAATATATAAATACCTGGGTAGTATACGAGATTTGGGAAACTTGCCGTAACCCAAATACTAAAGAATACTTCAACTTCCAGATAGACGACGTAAGTATGTCGATGGATATAACTATAGGTAGATCAATGGCAGAAGAGTTACCATTTATACCTGGATATGATTATAGGAAAATGCTTGAACCAGATTTTAATCCTGATGAGTACTTAGAGGAACATCGTAAGTTCAAAGGTATTGAAATAGAAGATTATCCTAAGTTATATCCAGAAGAGATAGAGAAAAATAAGAGAGAGTTTAGGAAGAGAATGTATGAAAGGTAATATACCAGATTTTGATTGTTACCATGTTACTCGAGAAGGTAATGTGTACTCTAAGTATAGAGATAGAGTTACTTGGAGGAAAATGGCTAAGAGAAAGAAGAACAATGGTTACTTGATAGTAAGCCTAAGAAATAATAAGGGGATTAAGTATACGTTTAATATACATAGGTTGGTAGCTTTAATCTACATTCCAAACCCAGATAATAAATCGTGTGTGGGTCATAAGGATAATAATCGAGAAAATAATAAAGTAGAAAATCTATATTGGTGTACTAACCAAGAGAATACTCAACAATGTATAAGAGACGGTAGATTTAATATACCAAGCCCTAAGTTGAGTGAGGAGTCTATAAATAAGATGATAGAAGATTATGAGAGTGGTATGAGTAACCTACAGATAAAGGTCAAATATGGAATAAGCATTATGACCATGTATAAATACTCCAGTGAAAGAGGTGTTATATGGAAAAAAGGCAAAAGATAGTACGTCTATCCCAGATTAAGAAAAACACACTAAAGATTCTGTTTCAAGGTAAAACCTATGAGATTGATTTAGACCAGGAACTCATGATTGATGAGAACCTGGTCAATCAGTCTTTACGTAGAAGTCCATCTAATTATGCTCTATTGGTGATGGTAAGGGATAGGCTTATATATAAAAGGGATAAACTTGAAAAGGCAAAAGATCAGGCTTATAGTAAGGCATGGCTTTACTATAAAGAATCAGGTAATGTAAACAATGACGCAGCAGCTCATAAAGCAGAGAACAACCAAGCTTATCAGGGAGCATTGAAAAGATATATGAAGGCTGAGTACAATGCGAGTAAAATGATAAGTATATGTAAAGCTTACGAATCACGAGAGAATATTTTAAGAACTGTATCAGCAAACTTACGTAAACAACAGTAAATATGTCAAGAATTGAGTTAGACCTTATTTCGGTCAAAGAAGCAAAGGAGTTGAATGGTAAACTGAAAGGTTTGGGAACTCCTACAGGAAGTCGGGTACTTATAATATCTCCGGTAGTAACGGCAGATACCAAAACAAAAGGAGGACTTTATATCCCTCAGGAACACGATAAGGACACAGTACCACGCAAAGGTGTAGTAATTCAGGTAGGACCCATAACTGATGAACAGCAGGAAGAATATCCCGGTCTTCAGGTTGGAGCAGTAGTTACCTACGGTCTGTATGCTGGTAAAGAACTGGATGTAGTAGACCTTCCCAATCAAGTAACAACTATATTATCTCTGAACGAGATACTTTATATCGAAACCAATAAATAAAGCCATGAAAAAGGAAAAAACAACCAAGAAAAAAGGCAGTGTAATGACTACCCGAGAAAAGATGCTTGCCAGGAAGAAGGACCTGGAAAAGCGTAGTGGAGGTGGTGGAATAATCTACCCGAAAGAAGGAACTACCCGAGTACGTATCAAATCTCGTGGTGCAGACGAGGAATTAGGAATAGAGATTATTCAATTCTATCTTGGACCAAAGGAGGGAGGTATTATATCTCCGGCAACTTTTGATGAGCCCTGTCCTTTCATGGAGAAGTTCCAGGAGCTTAAGAACTCCGATGACCCAGATGACAAGGCACTGGCCTCGAAGTTAGTACCGAAGAGAAAGTACCTTATAGGGGTACTCGGTTACAAAGATACCAAGGGTAAGGAGATTGACCCAGACCGAGTTGATAAACCCATGATGGTACCCCGTTCGGTATATCAGGATATCATTGACCTTTACCTCGACGAAGAGGATTGGGGTGATATGACTGACCCAGTAGAAGGATACGATGTCAAGATTACCCGTACCGGCTCTGGTAAGAATGACACCAGTTATTCGGTATCACCTTGCCAGAAAACCAAGCTGGACAAGAAGTATCGGGGAGAGGTCGACCTGGAGAAAGCAATCCGTGCAAACATTCTTTCCTATGAGGAACTCGAGGAGAAGCTGGCTTCATTCCTTAACGAAGGCGGAGATGAAGACGAAGAGGATGAAGCTCCCCGTAAGAAATCTTCCAAAAGCAAGCTAGCGGACAAGAAGAAGAAAAACGGAAAGAAATATAAGGGTGATATCTAAAATCTCTGGATATATACCTAAAGCAGGAGTGGGATATAGTTTATATCCCACTCTTTTCATATAATAAATAATAAGTATGGCACGAAAGGCAAGAGCTCCTAAAAAATCAGGAGGTCGTAAATTCAAAATACCAACACAAAACGAGATACTCAAGAAATATGGGTCATCTCTCCAATTCAAAGCCAGTACCATAAATCATCATGGGTTGTGGATTCCTTCAACCTTCTTTGCTCTCAACTATCAGATGGGTGGTGGTGTACCATTCGGTAAGATAATTGAAATCATGGGAGAGGAATCATCGGGTAAATCCCTGATAGCATACAACTTTGCGTATGCAACTCAGCAACTCGGGGGTCATGTAATCTGGGTGGATGCAGAACAAGCCTGGATGAACTCATGGGCTGAAGAGAACGGTCTGGACCCTGAAAGGGTAACAGTACTTAATGACACCCGAATAGAAACCATATCTGATGCTATAGCAGATTTGGCAATATATTGGAGGTCAAAACTAACCAACAACGAACCTATTATCGTTGTGATAGACTCTATAGCAGCTCTGGATTCAATAGAAGCCATAGACGCTAAGATGGCTGATGGTAAAGCCGAAATGGGTAACCGAGCAAAACAGATATACAAGATGTTCCGAATCCGGAATGAGCTGTTTTATCGGTTGGGAGTAACTATGGTATGTATCAACCAATTACGTAGTAAACTTGGAGCAGGCTTCGGTCAAGATACAAGTACTACTCCAGGAGGTGCAGCACTCAAGTTTTATGCTTCAATACGTTTGGCTTTCTATTCTGGTAAGACTCTGAAGATTAAGTATAAGGGTAAAGAAAGACGGGCAGGTAAATATGTAACTGTCCAGATGAAAAAGAATAAGGTATCTCCTCCACGAGAGACCATATCTAAAGCTCCGATATATTTCAATCCAAAATATCACGAGGTAGGGTTTGACAGATACTTCTGGTTGGAAGAGTCACTGGAAGATGCCGGTGTAATTGAAAAACTCGGTGGTGGAACATATATGTTCGAGGGAAGTAAGTTATGCCGAGGAGAGGATGCTTTCCATAAGTTGATTGAAGAGGATGCTGAACTTCGAAAGAAACTTCTTAAGGCTGCAGGTATAAATACTATAGGAACAACAAAACGCAAGATAAAGAAGATTGCACGAAACATGTTCCCTGTTGATGCAGACTTAGACTATGAATCTCAAATAGAATCTGATGATACAGAAGAAGACGAATACATCCCGGACGAGGGGTAGAAAGCCGAGGATGCTTATGGTAGTGGACGGGAGTAACCTTGCTCACCGTTCATACCATAAGTTTAAGAATCTTAAAGCTAATAACGGGGCTGGTACCGGATTAGTATATGGATTCTTAAGAATACTCGGTTCATACCTTGTAAGGTTTAAACCAAGTCACGTGGTAATAACATTTGACACTCAGAAGAGTAAAGAGTCTAACTTCCGTAATGAATTACTTGAAGGTTACAAAGCTCACCGGAGTAAGATAAGTATGGATTATGAAGACTTCAATAAACAGTTAGCTCTGTTGAGAAGGATTTTAAGACTACTCGGGGTTCAGATGATTATAGATAAGAAAGGGTTAGGACATGAATCAGATGACTACATTGCCTGGCTGGCTATAAACCATCCTGGTAAATCTCTCATAATATCTTCAGATAAGGACTTCTGTCAATTACTTGACAAACGAGTGAAGATATTCAATCCCAACAAAGAGACACTAATCCACAATCAAACCTGCAAGGAGATTATGGGTTATTCTGCTGAGGAATGCGTTGATTACCTAATACTTAACGGAGATAAGTCTGATGATATCCCGGGTTACTACGGTATGGGTGAAGTGAAGACCAAAGCTTTCCTGAACCAATTCGGGAGTATAGCTGACTTCATAGATGCAAGAGGAGCAGAGTTTAAGGGCATAGAAAGGGACCAGCTAGAAGAGTTATATAAGAAGAACAAGCCTCTTATAGATTTGAAAGCTGCTTTAACTCTATACCCGATAAAGAAAGTCCCTTGGGTAAAAGGATGTACTAATAATATAAGGAAAGATAGGTTATTCATGGTCCTCGATAAGTTCAATCTGAGGTCATTTAAGATACCTGACTTTTTGGAACCTTTCAAAAAACTACAAATGTATGTACAACGGTAAATATCAAATTATGTTTACAGGTGTTTCCGGAGTAGGGAAAACAACCATTGCAAAGGAAGTATCGGAAATGTTGAAGATACCCTTTATATCTGGTTCATACTCTGACCTGGTACCAGAAACAAAAGACATGCCCCACGCTGACATGATTCAGCAGGATGCAAAGACAGTATTCATGCAGGATATGCAGGTACTCAATCTTCGTAACAAAGCCTTTCGAGGGAAGGATAACTTTGTAACTGACAGGTCATACTTTGACTCTGCAGCATACTTCATCAATAAGTTATCTCATAGGTTGGCAGAGTGTGACCTGGACCATGCTATAGACTTATGCAAAATGCTACTTGGTCAACAGTGTACTCACTTGATATTCATACCATTCTCCTCAAGCTTTTTCAAGGACTGGGTAACCGAGGATAACGGGAAACGAGTACTGTCAAAGTACTATCAGTTCCAAGTTTCTCAGGTTATGTATGGATTACTTGACCTGTGGGGGTACAAGCCAGATTCCAAAGTAATGCAAGCAGTGAATGGAATACCAAGTACTGGTACTTTGGAAATCATGGGTTACAAGGTAAAGGTTCTCATATTAGATGAGATGAACTACGAAAAGAGAAAGCATTTAATAAGGAAATTTCTTCAGTTATGAAGGTAGATAAGGTAGATAATATTAAAGACTTCCCGGGATATTATATTTCTCGGGAAGGTTTTTTATATAGTAGGTATGATAAGGTAGGCCGTTTAACAGACACTTATAAGAGAAATAAGACGTATGTAAGGTCTAACGGTTATGTACAAGTGGTATTGAAAATAAGAAAGGAGAATAGATTACGTAGAGTATATATACATAGGTTAGTAGCTGAAACTTATATACCTAATCCATATAATAATCCCTGTGTAGGACATAGGGATAATAATAGGGAGAATAACTCTGTAGAGAACCTATATTGGTGTACTCATAAGGAGAATACTCAACAGTGTATAGATGACGGTCGTATGAACTTTAGGCCTAAACTACAATTCTTATTATTTTCAGACTTACACATATCAGACTATAAGAAGTTTCCAAGTAGAGAGCATAGTGGATTTAGAGTATTGGACATTATATCTCAACGATGTGAAAAGCTTGGAGTACCCGCAGTACATGTGGGTGATTTGATACATAGACCTGAGATTATAAGCAATGAGTTATTGTACAGGTTAATAAAAGAGTTTAATCAATTATCTCATCGTAAGTGGAAATTATATTCTATATCGGGTAATCATTGTATAAGTACTCGTAGTGAAATAGGCCATAAACCAATTTCATGGGATAGAACTTTATCTATGATATACCCATGGTTTAAGTGTATAGATTACAAAAGAGTTCATGTAGATAAATGTTATATATATGGAATACCTTATATAGACCATAATATAGGTTTATCTAAATACATATCAGAACTAAAGCTTACTGGCAGTAAAAGAAGTAAACACATACTCCTATTACATACTGACTATCCTGGGGCAAAGGATACGGACGGTACAGTAGTAAACAGTGTAGAGAACCTGAATATAAATTCTATATCAAAGTTTGACTTAACTCTTTGTGGGCATATACACAAACCCCAGAGGTTAGGTAAGAAGGTGTATATGGTAGGTTCACCATATCAACAACGTAGAACTGATAAGAATTGTGAATTGGGCTACTGGGAAGTATACTCAGATATGTCACTTAAATTTATACCGTTAAATGATTTTCCTAAATTTGTGGATGTATCCTCAGAGGATGAAATTAAAGATGATGGCAATTATTATACTGTCATTGCTAGCAAGCCTCGGGTTGTGGCGGTGGAAGATACCCCGCAAATAAATCGGGAACTTACTAAGAAATCTATGGTACGCCGATATATGAAAGCCAAGGGCATAAAAGACAAAGAAAAGAAGGCCACATTATTAAAGGTAATAAAGGAGGCAGAATGATACAGTTTGGAAATATAATCATAGAGGGCTTCTGTTCTATACCTTACCTTGAATTAAATCTGGGTTCAAAGGGTATAACTGTAATCAGAGGGGCTACAGGGGAAGGTAAGACTACAATCTTATCAGCTCTGGTGTGGGGGGCTTATGGTAAGAATCTAAAAGGTAAATCAGATGTAAATACTTGGGAGAAATACAGACCTAAGAATTATAACGGTACTAAAGTAGAGATATACTTTGGTAAGGATGGAAAGACCCATAAGATAACTCGATGCCTTAAATATAAAGGCGAGATAAATGGAGCTAAGGGTAAAGATAGACTCATATATGAGATAGATGCTGTTGAAGTATCTGAAAAGAATAAGGGGGAGATACAGGCGCTTATAAACGCTGATTTGGGTATGTCTTATAGCCTTTTTATGAATTCTATACTATTCGGTCAAGGTATGAAAATACTGATACAAGAATCCTCTTCAGACAAGAAAGACTTGTTTGAGGAGATTTTTGAGTTGGGATACATATCCAAGGCAAGGGATATTGCAAAGGGCTACTATACGGAAGCTTTGAGAGAGTACAATGAAATAAGCCAGAAGTACTCATCAAGCAAAGAAAAGAAGCAATCTATTCAGCGAATGCTTGATGACTTGAAGAAGCAGGCCAACTATGTAAAGAATGACCTATCTTCAAGAGTAAAGGTTTTGGAAAAGAAGTTATCGTTGCTAGCTAAGGCCAAAAAAGAGAACGAGCTTAAGGAGACAGTAACTTATAAGAACCGTATAGAACAGAGAATTCAGGAAGCCCGGGACAATCAAAAGGAGTTACTCAATAAGATAAATGATGCCAAGAAGAAGACCAGGGTATCTCTAGAAGAGTTTATTGGTGTAATTATAAAGTTACTAAAGAGAGGTGATATTAAAAACTCTTTGAAACGTCTAATGGAGGTAAAGAAAGCCTTTGGAGATATAGAAAGGTTACAAGATAAATGTTCTAAACTGGCGGACAAAATCTCCAACTACAGGGATAAGTTAGAAGAACTTAGGGACCAAGAATATGAGGCAAATAAAGTTCAGAGGGATATTGATTTAACCCATGTTGAGATAAAGAAGCTTTTGTCTGAAAAGAGAGCTGGTGTTAACCTGGGCCTAATCAAGAAATATAAGACCCAGTTATCAACCATATCAGATAAGCTTCAATCTATCGAGAGTGAGATGGAGGAAAAGAGGGCTAAAGTAGATAACTACAAATGGGTAATGGATGACCCACTTGGAAATAGGGGTATAAAAGCCTTCTTATTTGAAAGCTCTTTGGATATATTGAATGAGACTCTGGAATCATATTCAGAGGTACTTGGGTTTAGTATACTGTTCTATGTAGATATCCAGGGTGTAAAGAAGGACTTCAACACCCAGATAATTATGGATGGTATAGAGGTATCTTATGAAGAGCTATCAGGTGGTCAAAAAACTTTGGTGAACATAGCTATGGCATTTGCTATGAACGAAGTTATGACTAAGGCTAAAGGGATTAACATTGCTTTCTTGGATGAGGTATTCGAGAACCTTAGTTCAGAGTATGTAGACCTCGTAATAGGCCTTATCAGGAAAATATACAAGGATAAAACCCTATACCTTATATCACACCAGGAATCACTCCCAATACCCAATGCCAGGGTGCTTACTGTGACCAGAGAAAGGGGCCTTTCACAATACCACTAATGACTATTGGTATTAAACACTATCAAAACCATGAGAAAGAACAGTAGAAACAAAGGAAGCAGGTTCGAGCGTACCATAGCAAAGGCCTGGGAATCCTGGACAGGATATAAATTTTCTAGAACCCCTGGCTCAGGAGGATGGGCAAAGGCAAAAGATGCTATGGGAGACTTGGTATGCACTGATGAAAAACATTCGAGAAGATTCCCTTTCAGCATTGAATGTAAGAACTATCAGGAAATTAAATTCGAACATATACTCTTAGGCCTTAGAAGTTGTAAAATCATTTCTTTCTGGGAACAGGCTACAAAGGATGCCAAACGATGTGGAAAAATACCCGTATTGATTATGAGGTATAATTCTATGCCAAAGGGGGAGGCCTTCTTTATTATAGAAGGAAATGGAGCATTGGATTTATTCATGTTAAACAGTTGTTCAGAACTTTCCAGAATGGAAATCAAAACACCAAAGGTATACTTATCCGTATACATGTTCAAAGAAGTACAAAGGTTGTTAAACTATATGGACATATTCAAGTATGTCCGGAAATTAAATAAGTAATATGAAGACCCTCTACGTATACTGTATTTTTAGGCTTGATAGGAAGTTCTACAAAAGAATCAACTCTGATTTGAAAAGTAGGGGGTATAAGCATGTGAAAGCCATAATCCCTACTATCAGCGTATTAAAGAAATCTCGAAATGGTAATAATGAGTACGAGGATGTACCATTATTGTTCAACTACGGATTCATACGAATGAAGCCAGAGAAAGCCTTTGACAGATACTATCTAAACAAATTAAAGAAAGACATACCCGGTATAATGTCTTTCATGAAATCCCTTGACTATCGTCCGAAAAGAAAGAGGCTGAGGGTGGATAATGCCGAGGACTTTGATGATTACTCAGTAGTAGCTACCATAACTAAGGAAGAGGTAAAGAAATACAGAAGAATGTCTAAAGCCAATAAGATATTCTCTGTAGATGATATTACCCGGGTAGCTATTGGGGATTACGTAGTACTTAGAGGATATCCGTTTGAGGGAATACCTGCAGTCTTATTGGAGAACAACTTGTCTACTAAGATGATGTTGGTAAAGTTATATCCAGAAATGGACGGCAGTTTGGAAATAGAGGTACCTCGAGAAAATGTACTCTACTCTGCCTATCATGAATCAGACGAGTATAAGATGTATTCGGCAGACTATGAAGTAGACTTATCTCAGATTCCAGACGGTAGTACTGAAGATATTCTAATGAACAAACAATACTAAATATGGAACGACATCAAGAATTGGCTTGGGACTGTTTGACCGAGCCCGAGAAGAATAGCCTGATGTTTATTCAGGGCAGAGGACTATCAACTTGGGAAGCTGGAGAAATTCTCAAGATGTCTCATTACAAATATCTGGAACTAAAGGTCAGGGCAGAAAAATTCTTCAAACTATTCTCTGACTACTTTGAACTTCATCCATCATTAGTAAATCCCCAATCTCCAATAGAACCGAGGTTCAGGGACTACCTATTTGGAGCTATGGTTAAAAGGCTACCAAAGGAGGAAGCAAAGATACATTCAGGAGATTCATCTTGGTTGTTAACTTCTATAACAAACCCAAGAATCATAAAGAATATGAAAAGGCTGAAAGAATCAGAGAATAAGTGGGATAAAGACCTCTATGCTCTGATTCTTGAGTTTGATAGATGGAACAACTATCGAATAATGCCTCGTGTATTACAAGCTCCTACAGCATATAAGAGAAGGTCAACTAAGAAGGATAAGGTATACTTATCTTACCTTCATCGAATACCTGACTTTAAGATAAGGCAATTGATTACTGAGTATTGGAAGAACGGCCCTTCCGGTAGGAGGTATTTCACAGCTATAGTATCAGATGAACTTTTCCCAGAAGAGGGTTATGGGGTGATGCCAATTAAGAGAGAGGATGATGTTATTAAGGCTGTTACTGATTTAAGGATGTATATATTCGAGAGTCAGCCTATTGCCGATACCTTTGGATTTTTGGTTACAAGGTACTTTGAAAAAACGGTGGATAGTAAAGGGGGCTTGAAGTTCTGGAAGGAGTACAGGGAGGTTATCCAGAAAGCTATTAACTACAAATCAATAAATAACATGGATTTTACTTGTGAGACTCTGGATACTGCCTATAAATTACGCCGGAAAAGAACCACTAAATCTAACTCTTAGAATTTTAATGCAAATATTTTGCAACTTCGAGAAATTTGATTATATTTGCATAACGAAATAAGAAAATAAATTTTATACTTATATAAATATGCGCAAAAGTAAGAAAAAGGACAAAAGACCGTTAAAGCTTAACAAGGAAAAGCTTAAGGTCATGGGAAGTGGGTTAGAAAATATGACCTACAAGGACATGAAAAGAAGAGCAGTTGCTCTCGGCATGCCTTTCCCAGATGCTTGTTCAGCAGATTACAATGGACTGGCATCATGGATTCACCACTCAGAAAATAAGCCGGATAACTCCCTTATTGATGAGTATGATAAGTGGATGGACCAGCAACTAGAACTTGCGGGTTATGCAAAGGACGACCCGATGAGAAACTATCAACTCAATCTAGGGTTCATTGGAGAAGATGCAGTAACCAAGCAAAAGAAAACTAAGAGGGTGAAAGGGTTGGAGAAACCTAAAAAACCTAAGAAAGAGAAGGATGATAACGGTCTCTGGAAAGGAACCAAGAAATCCTATGTATTCGAATTAACCTACAAAGGTTTATCAATCGACCGTATTACTAGAAGAGTGCAAAAGAAGTTTCCTGATGCCAAGGAGAAATCCATTCAGCAATGGTATCGGGCAGCATTACGTAAACAAAAGAAAGAGTAGGGTATGCCTGTTGTATTTAGATTCAAGGGTCATGATGACTTTGAGGAATCCTGCTATAGATTAGGAATCCCATGGGTACCTCCTCAGGTTCTTAAGATGAGTTTAAAACTAAAACAGCAATGGCAAAGGAAAGTACTCTGTGGAAAACTAAAGGTTCATAAATATAGGGAAAGGGATAAACGCTTTCTGGATAGATACCGGGAATGCTTAAAAGAAGCTACCAGGATTAACGGGGTAGTAGACCCCGATTCTTTACCTCCTGATGTAAGGGCATACTTCCTGGAAAAGAAACGGAGGAGAGAGTACTACAATAGGTTCAATAAGGTAGTAAAAGAAATGGACTTAAAGATTTACCTTCATAAGTGGTATCCGTGGTCCTACAACTACAAAGGAGAACCGGCAGTAGTATTACAGGGATTCTATTCATTGAAGGCAGCCAGAAAAAGGTTCTTAATCTATTATGGACGAGAGAACTTAAAAGCAGTTCATTGGATAAAAGGTAAAACAGCACTTGAGAAAAAGTTTGTTATAGGTAATTCTTTACTTATAGCTGGAAAAAGGAAGAAACCTATATCCAAGATATTGCTAACCGAAGCCTACAGAAATCGTAAGGAAGCCGCCCAAAGGGAAATCGGTAAGAGGATGGCTCGGAAAAAGAGGTTGGGCTCTCAACAAAAGGAAAAGTACTTTTTGAACTTGGTAGATAAGTTTAATTATGGAGCAAAAGAATATAGAACTTTACTCAAGCCTGTTCCGGAAAAGCTTGTTAAGTTATCGAAGGCTAAGGAGATTGAGTCGAAAAGAAAGAAGGCTCTTTACGAAGAAGAGTGATTTAACCTGGGCTCAAATTAAAGTAGCCCTTGCATATAAAGCCATAACTAAACGTTCTGCTATCAGTTCTATTAGGTGGACTAAAAGACATTGGAATGAATATCAAAGGGCAGTATTGAGTAGGGCAGGTGGGATGCCTTTGGTAAGAAAGAGGTTAAATGAGAAGTATATTCTCAAAGAACTATTATCACAAGGCTTTGTTCCAAGGTCAGATTTCCGTATGAAAATGAAATCTGGATGGTATGCTTACTTGGTAACTAACCAAACGGTATGTGGAGAACACTATATTTATCCTGAACACTTTGCTCATGATTATAGGGCAGGTAGAAAGGGTTACAGGGATATCCATACTGCTTTGAACTCCGGAATAGGACAAGAAGGATATACGAGAATCTATTATACTGCATATAAAAACGGAATAGCGAAATGACAGTAGTAAATAAAAGGGAGCCAGAAAATCCCTGGGATGGTATAAAACTCATAGTAGGTATAAAAAAATACTATACCGAAACAGGTAATGCGGTAGACGATACCTTCACCACAGAAGGTGAACCTTTCGAAGTAAAAGACCAAAACGAATTTACTCAGAAAGTAGAAGCTATCAGGGATAAAAACGTATTCTTGAAAGCAATGGCGGTCCAAGAAAACAAGGAGATATATACTCAAAAGTTTATCACGAAACTATAATCAATCAAACATTTTTCAAACAACCTTTTAATTCATTAAATTATGGCAAAGAAAAAAGCTGCAGCAAAAGAGGTAGAACGCAAGGTTCTCTCTAACGGGGTTATCCTCATCAAATACGATGACGGTTCCTATGCACTTCTGACTCCTATTTCGGCAGAAGATGCCGAGGATATCTTCGGTGGGGAAGCCGAAGATGAGGATGACGAAGATTCC
>UMLQ01025852.1_pt1 | contig 24503 bp, 20 predicted proteins | sample 1966631 | NCBI WGS metagenome assembly UMLQ01 (sample SAMEA4836206, study PRJEB28245) | human gut metagenome | biome: gut microbiome; material: fecal sample | place: Denmark | collected 2008 | reverse complement strand
CACCCAAAAAGTTGCATTTATAAGTTGAACTCAAGATTTATTAAGTCATATACCGCCAGCTCAACATCTCATAGAGAATGGACAAAGACTGATGCACTTGCTTACAGGCAAGAAATGTTCGATAGTCTTAAGAACGATTTCAATGTTTCCCTTTAATAAAATGTTGCTTTTATGGAAAAAATATCATTTTGGAATTTAATATCATCCAACGCCATAAAAAAGATTTGCATACCTACTATACAACGTGATTATGCTTTAGGACATCGAAAAGAGGTTTATAAACGAAATAGCTTCTTAAATGCGCTTAAAGAGGCAGTATGTGAAAAAACAGAACTTCCCCTGGACTTTGTTTATGGGGTTGATAATGAAACTATGTTCATTCCCTTGGATGGGCAACAAAGATTGACTACGCTATGGTTGTTACATTGGTATATTGCATATAAATCAGGAATGCTTTATTATCCAGAGATACAGGATGTCTTTACAAAATTCTCTTATGAAACTCGCATTTCTTCATCTGATTTCTGCAGATCTTTATGTGGATTACTCCCAATACCAGTAGAAGATACAGAAATAGGCAAGAATATTTCTATTCGAACCTGGATTATGCAACAAACGTGGTTCTACCATCAATATAAACAAGACCCTACTATCATAGGTATGCTAAACATGATAGCTGGTACAGAAATTACAGATAAGTACGGCAATGATATAGTTGATGGTCTTGAAGAAATGTTTTCTGATAAAGAATATGACTTCCAGAATCTTTGGGATAGACTTACTTCTTCTAAGTGTATTGTGTTTCATAAGTTGAATGTAAGCCTTAATGACAGCGATGAATTATATGTAAAGATGAATGCTCGTGGCAAATAGCTTACAGACTTTGAGAATTTCAAGACTGAGCTGGTTCAGTTCTCAAAAGCATCAGAAATTTTAGGTGAGACAGCAGCATTAGAATTTGCGGCAAAATTAGATGTGGAATGGACAGATATATTTTGGAATAATAGATGGTCTGATGCCAGGACTAATGACATATCTATAGATGAAATCTATTTTGCTTTTATCAGAAGATATGTCCGATTAGAAGCTATTAAGAAATACGAAAAAAATAAAGAGAAATCAATTGTTATAAATAAAATATCAAGAACATTCACACAATTTGATCCTTATAAGGAGGTCTTGGACAAAAGTTCTGTTGAAAATTTTATTAGAATAATGGATAACCTACGCGGACATGAAATCACGTGTAAATCTGCGTGGGGAGAAACCTTTGACTTCGTACCAAAATATAAAAGTGAAAAGAAGTCGGATATAACGACTTTAACAAATACCCAACAGTTAATATTCTATGGATGCTGTGCTTATCTAATTCATGGGGAATTTGAGAATCAATCATTTGCAGAATGGAATCGTGTGTTATGGAATATATGTGAAAACCGAGTGGACAAGTCAAACTTCCTACCCACTATATCTGAAATAGATATACTTGCTCCACATTCTCATGATATTATTTCTTACCTGACTCAAGATTCAACTATAGAATGCAATCACAATAAAGAACAATTACTTGAAGAGCAATGTAAAGCACGCAAACTTGCAGAATATCCGGATATAGAGGTGATGGAGGGGTATGCGTTCTTCAAGGGTGCAATTCGTTTCCTATTCACAGGAGCTAATGGTGAAGAGGATTGGAATTCTTTTGCTCAAAAATCATCAAACGTAAGAGAACTTATTCCTACAGATAAAGAATCTCGCCACACGATAAAGTTACTTACACCTTATATCCCTTCCCAAGCATTAAGCAGTATATATTTTCATTGGGTTTCGAATAATGACGAACATCTGCGTACAATCATTTTAGACTCCAAAATACAGCCATACTTGCATAATTTTCTCTTAAAGAACGATCAAAGAGGACCAATATCATGCTTGCATCAAGATATTATCGATCTTTGTGAAGTCGCATTTGGAGGTACAGGGTATCTCCAAACAAAATGGAAAGATGAAGGAGAATATATATGGACGAATTACGAACGACGACAAGGGTATTACCACTGGGCAAGTCTAATTATTGGAAACGAAGCCTACAGACGCATATCTTCAATTATTGATAATTCAGAAATATTTGAGATTCATAAGGATCAGCGTGAAAGACGAATTGGTAAACATATTAAAGCATTGTATCTCAATTTTAGGTACAAAGATCATTCATTTAAGCTATATGGTAATAATACCATTTGTTTGATGACTGACGCATGGGAAGATAAATGGAAGAACCCAAACGATACAAAGGGCTATTATTTCCCAATCCAAACAATTGCGACAGAAACTGAATTAATAGAGAATATCGAAACCCTTTTAAAATCAATTTAATAGCAAATCAGGAACTATGAACTATATAATGATTGCAAAAATCATACTGCCTGTTATATTGGCAGCACTTGTAATTGGGAAAAGGAAGTTTCTTAGCACAATCCCTATTTCTGGATATGCATATGTAATGGCATGGCTATTAGTTGGATTAACTTATGGTTGCCTATGGATAAGTCACTATCTATTGGCATTCTTAGGATTCAATGTGCATTGGGAAAATCTCATTTCTGATAATCGTTGGATTATTCAAATTGTCCTTTTTGCACTCTTCGTTTTGTATATGCTTGTAGATCGTACGTCTAGTTCTAGCAGAAGTGCAAAGCGAACCACAACTGTCTCAGGTGTGGTAGCAGGAGGAGTCGCTGCAAGCACGATAAAGAAGAGAAACAATAATACAAGTAATATCTCTGTCAATACAAGAAACATTCAAGATTTGAGAAACAAGGTCACTGCTGGTGTATCAATAAGAATTGATTGGGAACATTATAGTTTGTCGGACATCGGAACTTTAATTGGACTTGCAAAAAATAGTGGAGCAACAATTACTATTTTTAATGTCAAGAATACTCAGAATAAGGCAACGATAGACAATATGTCCATTTTTGCAGCAAAAGCCCCAGGACTTGTAAAATATGAAACTCCACTTGATGCAAATTTTGACGCTTTACAAATCGCTAAGTCCGGAGCTTGTTTTGTCTGCGACAACTCAAAAGGGTCATCTTTGATTACTCAAATAGCTCGTGCTGCAAAACAAAGCAAAGGTCATGTAACATTCATAAATTGTCCAAAAGGTTCATTTGCAGAAATGATAAACCTTAAACAAGAATGTAGTAATCATATAGATTTTTCATAAACTAAGATCGTCATCGCCTAATACGAATTTCTTTATTGAATAATTATTTATCAAGCAACAAGAGGCATTCAAGTAGTGTAAATAAGAATTGTAATGCCTCTTGTTGTGTATCGATAGAAGTAGAATTGATTGAGATATTGAAAACCATTTAAAAACAATCTATTCTTTCCGCTCTGACAATAGCAGAATACGAAGTAGGATGTCCGCCACCAGATGAAATGCTGCAACCTCTGACAATGAGGTTAGACAGATCATTTGCGTTTGCAATAACAGGCGAATATGATGAATTGCTCTTTATGGGTGTCGTAAAGAACCTGAAATAACATAATCAGCCGCAAGATGTGTTGTCTTGCGGCTGATAACTGTTCGTTGACATGTAAAACTTTACCGATGAAAGGCTGATTTAGCTACACGCTCTTCTTGCTGATATTCCTTCATGTCCTGGAGTTGGTCATGTACTCCCTGAATGTTCATGTCCATGGATTGGTCGTGGTCGTAAGGAAATGTATGCTTAACAGATAATCCGATATTTGTAACGGTTCCTACGTCTATGCTGTCTTTCTCCTTGTTGTACTGAAGATAGAGGAGAGAATCATTAGGCATGTGCAAGATGGGGAGCTTATGTGTAGTCAATGCCGTAAATGCCTCATTGGTCATTTCTCGTGCGACCTCCCTCACATCCTCACTGGCACGCCCGATGCCATAGCGCGTTATATGATTACGGACATCCTGCTCTGAATACTTGGCAAATACTTCATAAGTACCTCCCACGCTACCATTATACACCACGGCGAAGTCCTTGTCCTCAATCAGCAGGTCATCGCCCCTATTTTGACATGGTTTCTTGTAGGTCTGCTCTTCATCCATGCCGTTTCCGTCATAGTAATCCTTGGCAAGTCTCAACAGTCCGTCATAGTCACCACGCACTTTCAGTTTGTCCAATTCCGAGGTGTCATCGGTAGATTGCAGATAAGCGACGGACGCATAATAGACCTTCTCTTTCGTTTCGGAAGGTTCCGTCTGACTTTTGTATTGAGCAAAAGCCTCCTGAAAGTTTCGGTCAAGGTCTTTGGTGTGGTCATAGGGAAGGGTGAACTTTACCTCCAGTCCTTTATCCGTTGGGACAGCGACTTTCACAGAGTCCTCCTTCTCGTGATGCTGGATGTACACCGCGGAACCATTATAGGCTAAGACAGCATGGTCTCCGTCCTCTACAGACAGATAGCTTTTTCCATTTCCGTTATCCTGCCTGACGGATTCTTCCTTCTCAATCTCCAACGCCATCTTGTCAATGTGCTGTGTGAGCATCGAACTGGCTTTTTTCACGTCCATCAACGTGGTCTTTATGAACTGAGGAGACTCTTTCAGTGAGTCAAGCCAGGATTTCAGATAGGCAGCGGAATCACCCTTCAGGTGCTTGGTCATGCCGTATCGCTGTGCTGTCAAGGCAGCAGTCAGTTCAGCAACAAGCTCCTCCCGGGCATACTCTTCAGAACCGAAAGATGTAGGTTTGATACGGTTCAACTGCCCCTCTGCACCTGTGGAATGGGTCATTTCGTGAAAGAGATTGGAGTAGAATGATTCCCCATCCTTGAACTGCTTCTTCTCTGGCACAACAATCTCATTCTTGCTGATGGAATAGTATGCAGAGTCTCCAAAGATGGGCTTTATGGGGCAAATCCACCCGTCCTCTTTAATCATCTTGTCCACAGGTGGGAAAGAGAAGTCTTCGCCCATTTCCATCGGTTTTGACTGCCTACATGATTCCTCGAGTTTCTTGTACAGCTCGGGACGTGCTTCCTGAAGATTGGTCTGCGAAACATTGAAGACATTGTAAACCTGCAATTTTGGATATACATTATACTTCTGTCTCTGTTCCTCTGACATCTGTCTGTAGTCATCATACTTCACCCTCTCCTTGGTCTCTTTGTCCACAACAGTAAAGGTGGTGATAAAGACAGGGAAACTCTTTTCGCCTTTCAAAATGCTTACCTGTGGCAACGCCTCACCACCACTGCCTTTCGCCTGCTGTCTCTTGCCTTGCTTGTCCTTGGTGAAGTTAAGCCCGGCGACACGGTCAAAAGTACAGAAAATTGGGAGCTTGTACCCATTCTTCTCGCAGTGCATCATAAGCATCAAGGCGTTCATCCCGTTGTATTCACGTCCAGAAAGGTTCTTTGGCCATGACAGCGCGCCCTCGGTAAACCAGGGCTTCTTCCAACCATCTTTGCTGCTCAGCGACTTGATGCGCTCAATCATCATGTCGGCAAAGAGATCGAGAGCCCTGTCTTCACAGGTCTTTCCATCTGTATTGTATTTCTTTTGTTCTGTCATATCAGTTTCGTTTAGTTAGACTGATTGGTAGATTTCTCCCACTGCGTGAGTTCTGTCACACGGCAAGTTAGGTCTATGCGGTCATTGAAGACTCCTATTTGCAGGTCTCCCTTGGCATTGATGCCAGCTTTTGCCTGTACCCATTCTTCTTTTGCTGAACCGAACTGCATGAAACGCACCCATGTGTAAGCGTAAGCATCACCGTCTTTCTCACTGCTGTAAGCTGAGAACAGAGTATAGGGATTGCCCTTCTTGTCCGTCTTCACATCAACCTGTTTCCCGATGGTACCACGGAACTCCATGCTGCCAGTGATAGCGTCCTGACTACTGGCGTTGAAGTTGTTCACACCTGTAGCGGAGAGGTTGTAATAGACGATGTCCCCTTTCTTGTGAAACTGGAGTACACCAGCCACCTCGATGCGTGAACCAACAGGATAATTGACGGCTTCGCCTTGGTTGTCCGTGTCTTTGGCAACACTGATTTCAATCGTCTTGTTGATACCTGATTTGGCAGGGATAACGACTTTCACTCCGAACGAGATGAATTGTTTCCCTTCTTTGTTGGCACGAATCTGCGCCTGGCGTGATACGGTGCCACATACTGTTACGTTACATTTGATCATAATAGAATTGTTTTGTTGTACGAATTATCTGATTTGAACTGATTCTTGTCTGTCTGCCTGAGCACCCATGCCATTCTCATAATTCTGAGACATTTGGTGAGAGACAACAGCGGAGTTGATGATGGTGGCAATGGTTCTTCGCTTTTCTTCTTGACTTAACGCTGTGTTGCCAAGGGTCTGCTGTATCTTAACGATTTCTGCATTTGTAAGCTCACGGGAAAACTGCACGCTACCATTGTCCACTTGAAGGAATGGCTTGTTACCCTGTAGAGTGATGGAACAAATTCTATAAGAGGGAAGAAGAGAGGTGAGGTCGATGGACTTGGTGATGGCAGCTTCCGTTGCCTTCTGCATCTTCTCCTCATCACTTTTGTTGTCAATCTGCAATGCAAGAGCTATGAGGGAGGTGAACATAGTCATCATGAGTTCTATCACAGGGTCTCCAAGAGGCATGTTAACGCCACTGTCTTCGGAAGACAGCAATTTCTTCATCCAGTCCTCTGGATTGCTTTCAACCTCTCTATCACTGTTTACATCTATTGGATTTTGTGCCTTATACTGAGCTGTTATATCCTTGCCGTTATGCAGGGTCTGGAGAGTAATTCCTCCCTTTTGAGAAATCTCCGCTAAATAGGCAGCGGGGTCTATATCCCTTTTTGTACCATCCGATGACACACTCTTGACACTGAAATGAAGGTGCTCACCCGTTGTCCGGGTGCCAGTATTGCCAGACATGCCAAGCTTTTGTCCAGCATTCACTTCATCGCCAACCTTGACATCAATGCGGCTAAGGTGCATATACGTGCATTGGTACTTGTTGCCATTCGGTCTGCTGTATTCCACAGTGACATAACGACCGGCACCTCCATCAGTGTTGTTGTTCACCTTGATGACTTTACCTTTGTCTTCTGTAGCAAGGACTTCGTCATGCTTCGCTTGGATGTCAATGCCCTTGTGCATCTGCTTTGCACCAGGATTCATTGGGTCATCCCTCATTCCAAAAGGCGAGGTGACAAGCATAAACTCACTGCGCTTCAAGGGATAAGAGTAATGTTTGTTCTCTGAGTCCGTTTTAACAGCTTGGACTGTATGCCCTTCGTTGCTACGAGGGTTTGTAGCAACACCGAAAGATTTGCCTTGCGCCTGCATCTCCTGCATCACCATGCGGTCGTATTTCTGCAAGTCGTTAGCCTCAATGATGCTTTGAAGCGTGGAAGCATACTTGCCGCTGGAAGCATATCCTGCCTTCTGCAGACCAGCAGTCCATCCCTTGTAGTCGTCTGGAGAGAGTGTGAAGAGGGCTGCATACCGCTTGTTCTCTTTCAGAAACTTGGAGTGGTGCTCGTAGGAGTCTCCCACAGAGGCATACTGACAGAACTTCTCATTAGGACGGTCATCGGTATAAACAAGGTATTTGCCTCCGTTCTGAATCCAACTGGAAGTAGCCTTGATGCCGAAATGATTGTTGCCCTTACGAGACAGTTCGCTCTGTCCGCTTGCGCTCTCACAGATGCCTTGTGCCAAGGTAACAGAAGCAGGTATGCCATATCGGCGCATCTGCTCCATGGCATACTCTGCATATTTCTCTATGTATTCTTTGTTCTTTGACATGTCGGTCTAAACATTAGCGGTGTCTTCCAGATGATTTGCTTTCTTCTTGCCTGGCACTTTCCACCACTTGGTTTTCAGCGGATTCCTGATTTTTTTTAGGAGCCTCTAACTGGTCACAGATGGCTACACGCTCGCCCGCCCGAATCAGTTTGGGGAGGTAGGTGTCAAGGGCATGGTATGGAAAACCTGCCATGCTGAGCGGCTTGCCCTCAATGTCCTTGGTGCGATTACTCCTGGTGAGTGTGATGCCAAGTATTTTGGAAGCTTTTTCCGCATCATTGCAGTATGTCTCGTAGAAATCACCACAGCGGAACAGCAATATGGCATCCGGGTGCTTGGCTTTGAGGTCGTAGAATTGTTTAAGCATGGGAGAGAGGCTGGCAGCAGCCACCGCCTTGGTCTCTGCCTTTGTCGTTTCTTCCTTGGCTTCTTCTTTTTGCTTATCTTCCTTCTTGGAATCCTCCTCTGTCTTATCTTCCTGCTGAACAGGCTTCTGAGCGACATCCTCAGTCTGTGCCTCCTGCTCGGACTTGTCTGTACCTACAGCGACAGCATCTGTGCGACCCTTACGCAGAACATCAGCAAACAGACTGGCAGCAAGATGCTTCTTGTAGTCCTGCATGTCATCCGCAAGCCAAAGGCGTTGCCATTGAGAGGGGGTGACCTCACGAGGTCTGAGTTTCTCCCCGTTCACCGTAGGCAAGCAGAGGATAACACTGGGTTGTGTCTCGGTGGCCTTGGTCTTGAAGATGTTGACTCTCTCAATCTGGTTGAGTTCTTCGGGAGTCGCATCGCTCTTGAAAATGTCAACCCTCTGTTCGGGCTTCTCTGTGGTGGCAAGGTAGTATTTCTGCGCCATATCCTGACGCATCGACTCTGTCACTTCCTCGTTACCTTGCTTCACGGTCGTGAAAAAGAGGTTGACATCTGTTTTGTCAGGATAGACACAGAAGCTCTTCTCGTTCTCTGGCTTCATGTAGAGTGCCCACTTGCCGTCATCGTCCCGCATCATGAGAATCCTCTCGAAGTCAACGGCACCAGAACGCTTGACGGCATCCGACACGTCGAGAAGGGTGATGGTGTCCAAGTTCCATTTGTTGAGCCGGGCAACGGAAACAGCCTTTCCGTCAAAGAAACTGTCGTCAGGACGATAGCCCATGGAGCCATCGGCATTGTAGAAGGTGACCGTGTCATAACCTTCTTTCTGCAAAGCATGTTCGATACGTCCTTTGTTCATTCCTGGAATATCATTGTCTGCACCCAACGACGCTCCTTCGGGAAGAACCACATCAGCCATCTTGCTGCTGGGGTCTTTGACGATGACAAACTCCTTGGTGTCCCTGTTAGGCAAGGTCTTGATTTCGTCTGCCACATAGAAATGCTTCGGAAGGATGCTGCGGATGGCGTTAATCTGTTTCTGTGCTGCCTGGCTGTTGAGCTCTACTTTCTCTCCTCTTTCAGCTTTGTGGAGCATATCAACGGCATTGTTGACATCCCTTTCGACGATGTCCACCAGACAGGTGTTTTCTCTGAGTTCCCTTGACCAATAATCGGTCATCTTCAAGCTTTCAGGAGAGAGTTTTGCCGAAATGCCCAATTCCTGCAACTTGACGGCAGTGGCAACCTCTACAATCAGGCGTTCCTGCTTCTCGGCATCTTCTGGTGAGGTCTTGCCGTTCTTAACCCCCATTCCCTCACGGGCAAGGCGTTGCTGATGACCGGTGGCAGAGACAAGGAGAGAAACGGCATCTCTTGCGTAGTCCTCATAGTTCTCGTAGGATGAGACTTCTGGCAAGAAGATGACATCCTTCGCGCTGTCGTAATGTGCCACTCCTGATGAGTCGGAACGGGTTTCTACCATATATTGACCTGCGTTTGCCAACAAATTCTCTACTCTATGACGGATCTCTTCTGAGGCTGCTGCTACATCGACACGGTCTTCCAAACGTCCGTAGTCCTGTACCACCTTCTCATAGGAAGTCTTGTCAACCATGGGTAATGTGGTCTGCTCTATATTGAACAGTGCACGAACCTCACGGGTACGGATGCCTTTGTAGTCGGACTGTTGCTCTGCTGACAGGGCTTGGTAGTCGGCACGGCTAATCCTGTCATCAGGATTACTCTTGCTGACATACTCGTTCCAGCTGTACCATAAGAAAGGTACGCCTTTTTCCTTGGTCTGTACGGATTCTCCTCGCTTCTTTGCATCAGAGAAAAGGGTGTACTGGTTGGTCTTGTAGTTGTGCTGGTCTGCGTGCATACCCAGAATGAGGGCATTGAAGGGTGATACCTGCAAATGCTTCTGGTAGAGTCCGGGAGCCTTACGGCCTTTGTTATCCAACCAAACGCCTCCATTATCCTTGGCTTTCTCAAAAGCATGGGTGAACAGTTCCACCTGACGTTCTGCGGCCATCTTCTCTTGTTGATTCTTTTCTGTCATAATTCAGCTGTCTTTGTTATCCTTTGTAGCCCAGCACTCCAAGTACCTTTGTTTCTGTGATGGACTTTACTTCCCAATCGGACAGGGTGTCCGACATATGTTCCCTGAGCAGACTGTCTGCCTCTGTGGTATTTGAGGCATTGACATAGATGGTCTGCGGCGAGAACTTCTTCACCCCAGTCTCGGCATCTTCACTAACCAATGATACAACGGTCTTGTACCAGTGATTGTCTTCATTCTCCTCTTCGTGGAGGATTTCAGTGATGGGCTCACGTGAGATGGCCGTGATGTCGAAGTCTCTTGTACCAATGAGGTCGGTAGCAGCCTTGGTGGCTCGCTTCTCTGTCTCAGTGAAACTCTCTGCATCGACAAGATACTCTTCACTGACTTTCTTCTGTTTTCCTGTGTCGAGAACTTTGCCGTACTTGACACGGAACTTATACCAATATCTTTTCATATCTGATATGTTATCTTTGAGCAAGTGGTCTTACAATAGTTTGTCGCTCGTTTGCCTCATAGTTCTCAGATGCCATCTGGCGCATCTGGTCATGCCTTGCCAATACGGCATTGGCGAGGGTGTTGAGCGGTAAAGCTCCCTGTGTGTAGGCATCAACAACCCTGTCAGGAAGAGCAATGGTGCAGGGCACACGGTCTATCGTCGCAACAAGGCAGTTGGCACGTATCTCAGGATTGACGATACGCCCATTGAGGGGCTCGTCTGGATAGACACGGTAATGAGTCTGTGAGTGGCTTGTCTCTGGATGTTGCTGTTCCTTAAAGTTGTCCATCGCTTCATGCCCAGCCTTGTTGATGAGGTTCAACCCTCCCATGCCAATGAGTACCAACTTCAGGATGGGGTTTCTGACAAACATTCCAGCCACAATGGAGACAATGGGCATCATATTGTCCTTCAGATTGATGGACTTCGTCTTGCCAGTAAACAATCCTACAAGCATATCAGGAAGCATGGCCAGCACGTAACCAAGGTTATGGGTTATGTCACCAATCCCATTCAGCCCAAAGGAAGTGAGCAATCCCTGCCAACCGTCCATATTGGTTTGTTCTGGAGTACCGGCAGCTTGCTCTGCTGGTGTCTGCTCAGGTGATGCGGGTGTTTCCGTCGGCGTTTCCTCTTCTGCGACTTCCTTGCTTTCTGCTGTGGAGCCTTGCTTCTCCTCCTTTTGTTCTTGCTGTTTGACCGCCTTCTGTGCTTTACGATATTCTTCTTCCATGCCAGGACGGATGACAAGGGGAACATCGGAACGGTCTTCATGCTTATCTGCAAAATGAGACAAGACAAGATCGCCGCCGACCCAGGTGGCAGCAGTCTTCCAGCCACCGCCAAAACCTCCCATACAGAGGAGGTCGGTGACAGAACCTATGGCACGTCCTGTGTTCTTCTCCCATGCTGACGGGTTATAACGTCGCTCGGCTTCTGCATCCATGCTTTTTTCCAATGGTGATTTCGCCACCTCTTGGGGAAGGTAGAAAAGGGTGCTTGTGGCTGCTTTCCTGATGATATATTCAATGGATGAGCGAGGAATCTTGTCCTTTATCATCTTGTCTATCATCTTCTTCTCCATGGCAGCATCAACCGTGACTCCTACGAGCTTCAACTCTTTCTTGACCATCTCGATATAGTCCTCAGTAGTCTTGGAGTTCCACTTTCCTGTATATCGTAACCTGTCATTATAGGATTGGGTTGCTGCCATACCTCCGTCTGGACCAATGGCACCAGCCATCAAGCTGCCGAAAGAAAAGGAGTGTTCCCTAAACTCGTCCGCCTGATTTCTCAAAAGCCTGTCCCGAACGTTATCCATAATCGGGATTACCTTTGTTCTGAATATTTTGTCTTGTTCTGACTCTGCCATAACTGATACATTAGAGGTTTAATTGATTGAGGATTTGTTCTCGGGTCTGCTCGATGGCGTTGTGATAGACTTCCATCTGCTTCGGGAAATACTCTTCAAGCCATGCGTCTTTCTCAATATTGTCATTGATGAACTTGATGGCGAGCTCACGTTCTATCTCGATGGCGGCTTCGCCTGCTTCGCTGTTGTTAAACCATGCTTTTGTCCACCATCTGATACCTGATTTGTCGGGATAGACACTGACAAGCCGGGGAATATCGAAACTCTGTACGTCAATCTCCAATCCCGCCAGTGGATCCACCAGACCACTCGTCGCTATGGCTCTGTCTTGGGCTTTTTTTTTTCGACAGCACTCATGCTTGATAGGAATATCTGATGTCGCAAGGCAAGATAGTTGAGGAAATCGGCTATCAGCAGGTTCTGCACTCTTTCTGCAATGGGTATGCTCTTGGCACCCATACCCAGTGGGTTTGCCATGCTTGGAATGGTCTCGAAGAAGTAATGCTTCATGGCAGACATGGTGAAGATGTTGCGCAAGGCAAGCTCCGTATGCTCGGGTAAGACGTAAATGCCCTTACTCATGTCTGTCATGTAGTCTGGGAAAAACCGCATCATCAAGTTCTCAATCTCTTCCTGGTCTTTGTCGTATGCAGTGCGCACATCCATGTCCAAAGTGACGAACTGTGGCGCGGCACCAGGTCTGCCATGCTGCTCCATGACCTTCAGGTTGCTGTAGATCATCGTCAGAAACTCCAAAGGGTTGAGTTCCTCTCCTTTGTATTTCACCTCGATGTGCAGTGAGCGGCCACTGACGGCAATAACCTGACCTGCCTTGACCTCTTTCCCGTAGTTGGCAAAGACATTGCTCAGGTGGCTGTAGATGACTTCATAGTCCCCGTAGCGTGTGACTTGATAGATACCATGGACGGCATCATTGCCTAATCCTGTGACCTTGCCGGTAGCCACAGCGGAAAGGAGATAGTTGTTAACCTTGAAATCTACTCCATGGTTGAAGAAGGTTTCTCCTGTTTGCGGATGTTTCTGCTTGCCATATCCAAGGCTCATCTGCACGTCTCCGTTTCTTTCCTCGAATGGCATGCAATAGCCACTGTCGGAGTGCAGCATCATTTCTTGTGTAAATTGCATTGTGTATTCTTTTATGTTGTTTTGTTTATCTGCGTCTTCCACCACCATTGGTATGCTCGACTTCTGGTTGCTTGCTCTCTGATGGGGTGTTATGTGATGCCCTGCTGCCTCCAAACACTTGATTCAGACTGGAATTATTGCCTATCATCATCATGCCGAGAACGGCTCCTGCTATCTTGCCAAGCCACCCGAAACGCCCGAACACAAGCAGAGCAGACACGATAAGCCCTACTATGCTCAGTCCTGAAACGTTGCCACGACCAATGTTGCTGAAGAAATTTCCCATCATGTCACCGCCATGACCAGAGAACATGGCACGGAGGAAACCTGACATGCCTTCCCATTTGCTGTCAATGCTTTCGACGGCTCCATTGACACCGTTGCTGAGACCATTGACAGAGTCTTTTATGTCACGGACACCTTCACCGATGTCTGAAATGGTATCGCCAATCTTGTCTGTAGTCTTTTCTCCAATGACAGCATCGCTTACAATGCCTACCACACTTTTGTCAGTGGTGAGCTTTTCCCAACCGATATAGCCGAGAGCTCCTCCGACTGTCGCAGACTTTACTGCCGTGCCCATTCCTCTCAACGTCTGTTGCGGATGTAGTGCGGCACTGCCCATCGTGGAGAATGTCGCCTTTGTTGCTCTACCGCCAAGACGGAGAGCAGTTTTCAATAATGATGCCCAACCCATGGTTCTATGATATAATTGATTGTTTGTTATTTTGTTATCCTGATATGTCTGTTGCGATTATCTTACCTGAGCATTTCTCTTCCAACGTTCTTTGCATTGCTGTACGATTGTGGGTTTGTCAGCCTCGCTCCTGGCATTGTAGTCAATCTCTGCCCAGACATCTGCCAGCGAAGTGTACTTTACTGCACGTATCAGCCTTTTGAGTTTCCTGTTAATGGTTTTTAGTTTGGGACGGATGCCAAACAATACCTCCAGACGTTCCTTCTCTGTCATCTTGGTGTCTGACAAACAGACCTGCCTTACGTCATTCACAATATCAACGCTGTTCATGATGAGTTCCCTATACAACTTGTTTCTGTTGGAGGAAAGGGCTACTGCAAGGGCATTGGTGGTGTGAGTGCCAAGTTGGTTGGAATATGTCCCAAGCTGGTCGATGAGTCGGTCTATCTCATGATAGAAGCCATATATCTGCGCAGCATAGGTGATGATGCTGTGGAACTTGTCGAGGTAGTCATTGAACTCTTTCTGCAGGTCGGAGGTGCCTTCCACTTCTTCCTTGATCCAGATATGTCCTGTGGATTCCAGAAGCATCATCTTCTCTTGTTGCTTCAGCTCCTTCTTGGCTTTGTCTGTGTACATGAGTATCATTCCTGCCAATACAGGGTCATTGCCCTGGGCAAGAAGACTCACGCCTTTCCCGAAGAACAGGATGGTGAGAACAACCATTCTTATGTATGAACAAATGCGAATACTCATGTTGTTATCCTGAAACAATCTTTTATTATGGTGTTACTACATTGGCACACCTGCGCCATCTTCCCAGTGCCTGGGCGGCAATCTCTGCGTTGCTTCTGTCTATCATGCCTGCGGTCACATTGTTCCATACATCTGCCATGGTGTAATAGCGGATGCTGAGACAGAGGCGTGTGAGTTTCTTGTTAAACTGGGCAAGCCGGTCGTTCAACTCCCAAAGGGTTTTGCTTCTTTCTGCTCCTGTCAGCATGTTCTCGTTGCCTCCCTTGGCTATGGCTTCTTTGAGTGTGGTATACACAGTGACGAGTTCCGTGGCTGTCTCGATATAGAGGTTGTTCATACTCATCGTCGCTACAATGCCCTGGGGATTGGATGCGATAGCCTTTCGCAAAGAGCAAAGGTTGATGAAGAGTCTCACTCCGTCATCATATAATGAGGTGCATGCTTTCAGCGTGGAGGCATAACCCGATGCTGTTTTCAGATAGCTGTTGTACTTCTTCTCCCATTTGTGTATCTGAGTAAACTCTGCTGCGATGGTGTTTTGAAGAAGTGCAGTCTTTTGTTGGTCCTCAATCTGATGCTTGATTTGACCATTGATAAGGTCATTGCCCTCTGCCAAAGCAACATACTCCAGAGGGTTGCTGGAAACAATTTGGGCATGTGCCCTTGTCCCAAACAGGAGCATGGCAAGGGCGATGGCAGAGACGATCATCCACCTGCCATCGTATTCTTTGGCTATTGTTCTGATACGCATAATGATGTTATCTGTTGGTGATTTCATAGATGCCCTTTCTTCGCTTGTTGTATTCCACTCTTGTACGTACAATGTTTACCACATCGATGTTCTCCCTGATGCCGTAGATGTCGAGCTTGGGATTGGTGCGGTCGCCACTGAAAATCCATACGGTCTTCAAGCCGAACAGCTGTTCAAGTATATCACGGTTCTCACTGAAGTCAACGACTCTGTACAACTCAATGTAGTCGCTGGTTCTCGTCAAGACTCCACGCTGGATGATGAGCTGCTCCGAGGTGATGATGTATCTCAGCTTATGGAGATACAGGCATCCATAGAGCATGAAGCATGTCATGATGGAACCGAGAACGACAAACGGCCACTTGTAGGTGATGCTGTCATGTCCTGCTACGAGAAAGAGGGCGCAGCTGATGATAAACGCCAAGCCCTGAGAGATGATGTATTGCGACCAGTGTGGTCTCAACGTGATGACTTTGAATTTTCGGACGATGTCTTCCATATTCCTTATCGCTTAAATCCGTGATGTTTAGTTTCTTCGTTCTCCTCCTGTCGCTCAACAGTCAGGTCTATGCCGTCATCGTCAAAGGCTGTTTCTATGACATCGGTGAGGGCATACTGCTTCTTGTCCAACAACTCGTCATTGAAATCCTTATAAGCTTCTGATGGAGCCTCCCGTATGGTCTTGACAGGTTGAAGACTCTGTCCCTCCTTCACATTCAGTTTCTCGAACAATGCATCCTTGAACTCTTTATATGCCAGATTCATCTTGTCCGCTGCATCCTGTTTGTCTTCCTGACATAAGAAAGGGGAATAGTGATATTCCAGGGCTTCTTCCCTTGCTGAGTCATATTTGAGATAGAGCTCTCGTAACGGCTTGGGAAGTTCATCGTATTGCTCGTCATCAATGGCAAGCAAATCCTTCGTTGTCTCCAATGGTTTTGGCAGGCTCTCTATAAAGGGTTTCATCTCAACTGCCACTTTGTCCGGGGCTACAGGACTCATAGCTCTCGCTATCTCCTCAAAGTTTACGGCAAACTGTTTACCTGCCATGTCATTGTCGAAAGCAAGGTGAAATGTGGCATTGGGGGCGTGGGTGATGAGACCATGAATCTGTCCGTAGCTTGGGTTTCCTCCTGTGGAGACAAAAACTGCCGATTTCAATTCACGCCGTCCCTGATAGTCCAATCCCGATTCCTGCTTCATCCGCAACTGATAGAAGGACATGGCATCATAGGCACTCTCGAAGATAAAGACATGCTTGGCATCTTTCAGGTCTGTTCCCTTGGGACTGGCCATCCATACTCCTTCGCTTGCATTGCTGCCTGCCGCCATTCCTTTTCGGGCTGTGCCGTCCTTGCGTGGATAACCTCGTTCCTCGAATCCAACACATCTGTCTGGTTGCCCGGGAATGTGCATGGGAAAGGAGAGGTTCTTGTAGATGCTGCCATCTTTGTCTGTCTTTGTAGCAAGTACAAAACTATCATGAAAGGCACAGCGTGTGGCAAAATCTATCCCCCTGGACTTGAAGAAGACATAGAATGGCTTCTGAGAGTCAAAGTCATTGGGATGGAAATGTTGAACTTGATAGTCCTTCATATCGAAAGGCTTTCCATCACGCACGGGGTCAAAGCCTCTCTTTCTTGTTTGTTCTACAGGCATATTGAGAAGCCGCTGGCACACTTTATGGACAAGGGCAGACTCCTTGATACCTTGCCTGTATTCTGAGAAGAGGTCTGGATGCTCCCAAATGAAGGAGGTGACGGAGTATAGCTTGATTGTGGGTGGTTGGAAACAGCAGTTGCGACCAGGACTGACAAGGTATTTGTCACCACTGATTCTGCGTCCGTCACTGTCCAAACGGACATAGGCAGGATAGCGCAAGCCATCACGCTTGTAGAGCGTGTAGCCTGCGTCTTCCAACACGTCCCGGATGTCAAGACGATTACGGTAGTTCTCAAATGTCTGTTCGTCTGTCATTGGCTGAAAACCTGTGTTTTATTGTTTATCTTCCATGTCCCATGCCTACGCCATGTTCTCCTGCATTGAGCCCTGCGTCGAAGGCTCTCGAAGCGAGGTCTTGGGGTGAGTCAACACTGCCTTTGAAATATACATGCGGATGTGGGTCGTGGTGATGTTCTACAAAAACGGCAGGTGCGTATCGGTCTCTGCCTAATTCTCCCATGACAGCAATGCCGGCAAGGAGGGCTCCTCCTATCTTTGCACCGATGTTTGACTGCATACCTGGCACATTCTTCATATCAACTTCCTTGAAGATATGAGAAAAGAGCTTCATGCGATGATAATCATCGATGGCCATGAATTTGTCATACTGCTTTTGGGTTATCTCATGGCTGATACTCTCGCCATTGATGACGGCGGTCATGCGGAACAGGGAATTGCCTTTCTCGTCTTTCTGTATCTCGCCCTTTTCGTCACGGACAGGCTCCACCTTGATGTCATCGACCTGTACCTCTCGTCCGTGCTTGCCTTCGCGGAACCATCCTTTGCCTTCGTTTATCTCGTAAAGGCTGTTGCCATCGACATGGGCTACACTGCGGTCTTCTGGCTCGACTACAGCTTGATCGTCATAAACAAGTGGCTGTGATTGGTCGATAACAATCTGCTGCCGACTGTTGAGTTCCGCTTCAACCTCAGGGGTGAGTTTCAGACCTATCTGCTCTTTTGAGTTGAGCATATCCATGGTCAACTTGTCCTGAAAATCATTCTTGATGACATTGTTGATGAGGTCAATGCGATTCTGAACAGGCACTTCCTTGATGGAGTTACTGGTGAGCTTTCTTAACTCTTCATCGGTAAGGTCGTAGACAAAGTCTTGTCTTGTCGCAGTGGACTGGATAGTCAGTGTTTTGCTTGTTGGGTCAATAACAATGCCATGAGAAGCAAGGCACTCCTGCCACTTCTCGTTACTGAAATAGACCTTGGAGGTAATCAGCTCGTTGTATGGCTTTGCGGGCTCTGTAGAACGAGGGCGCACCTCCACAGGGGGAATGACAGATTGCAAGTCTGACAATACGTCCTGTGAAGGTTGCTGCACCATGTTCTGTTGTCCTCCTTTATAGTAAAAGCCGTAGCCACCGTTCTGCATTTCGCCTGGTTTTATCCTGCCGTCAGGACGTTCTGGCACCAATGGTGCTCCTTGCATAAACATGGCTCCACCGACACGACGCATGTGGAATCCTTCTTGGTTTCTTGGTGTCCATCCAAGGAAACGTCCGTGGTATGGATCCATCATCATGTGGGCACATCGTCTGTCCCATGGCAGTCGGCCATACTCTCCAACACCAATACGGTAGCCGTGAAGTCCCATGGCCACACGTCCGTTGGCATTGCGAGCGTGTACAAAATTGCGGGGCATATAGAAATCGTTGCTCACAAGGGAGGCAAAGGTATTATAGGCTTTCTTGTTGGCTGAATTGGTGCCCCAGCCAACAAGGTCTCTCATCTGCTGCGCTGTGATGGAGTATGTCAGCAGGGGAGAGTCATGCCCTTGGACTGCAAGCTGATAACCTTCTCCTTGTCGGATGATGTGGGCTTGCATTCCATTGCGTCGGAGTATCTCCTGAAGTTCTGGAGACAGGTCTCTTCCTACTGGTAATGAGTTTGATCTGATAGACATATTCTATAATGGTGTTACATTACTTATTCACCGGCTTCAATCTGCTCACCCTTCCAATCGACAAATTCCTCTGCCGATTCTTCATTCACGACGAGATTTCTCTCCATGCAGTAAGCGGTGTATTCCTTCTGCCATTCTGGTGAGTGATGGTTGATATAGTCAAGCCAGCCATATTCTCCGCTCTGGACTTTCTCCACGAGCACATCTTCTGGGTAGTATTTTACATTTGCCATATTGTTTTGTTTTTGAGGGTTGTTACTGTAGGCTTCCTTTTGTTTGGTATATGCCCTTATACTTTCTATTTGTTGAAAGAGCATGTGGGTGCTACGATGGTGTGCTGCTCAAAGCTTGATGGCTTTGGCTCTGCTCTTGTTGTTCAGTTCGTTCCACATCTCTTCTGTGTAGCTTTCCTCGGGTACATAGTCGAGGTTGCCAGCTTCGTCCATTGCCCAGCAGCCAAAGATGCCGAAACTGTACTTGTCCCATTCACGCTTGCCTTCACGCTTCCAGACCATGTCGTTGCCTGCTGCGAAACGGATGCCAGTCTTTGCATTGAGGTCTATACCAATGGAATATTCTTCCTCGTCTTCAATGATGGTGAGGATGTCTCCGTTCTGCAATTTCTGCATCTCTGCGCCAGTGAGGTGATAGCGGTCGGCGATATACTGTATGTTTCGACCAATGACAGGGGTCGGAACACTCATGACCTGCTTGCTTTCCGGATCAAGCTGGAAGAAAGACTTTCCACCAAGCTCCTTGCCGACCTCGTTGCTTTCTAAATGTCCAATGATCGGCTTTCCTGCAAGAAGGTTCTGACTTTGGGTCTCATTGAACAATTTGAGGTCATACTCGTCAAGTTGGGGATAGAAGAGTACATCGACACCACCTTCTTCCGTTCTAACAAGACAGAATCGGGTTCTTGCCTTTACTTCTTCACCATCGTCTGCCGTGATATGTACAGGCAAGACTGGTGACTTCCTGCCATTGTAGATGTTCTGGAGGACATCGGTAGGCAAGTCTTCTATCATGGTCTGCGTCAGACCGAAACGTTCGAGGATGTCAAAAGGCATCTCGTTCTCTTCAAAACTGTAATTCATTTGCTTTTTTAATTATACATTATTCTTTATTTGACTCGCTTCAAAGTGCTGTTACACGAGGATTGATTGCTGCTTTGGCAGCCAATTCGTAAGCAAAGTTACGGTTGATATATTGAAGTAGATTTATGCGTCAGCTGTTATCGTGTTAGTTTTATATATCGTTATGATAGTAGTATGATTTTTGCTCAATAATCATACTATAAACATAAATAAAGTTAGGGAGACAAAGCCAGTGTATTAGATTTTTAGTTATATAAAATCCAGTCTGACTATCTTTGCAGGATGAAAACGAAAAGCATACTCATTTCTATACTCTTACTCTTTGTATCATGCTCTGTTACACGTGCCCAGTTCAACACTATCGGACAAGTAAAGAGTAAGCGTATATACAAAAAGAAAAATCCACAGAAAACAGTGCTGCCTGCTTCTGTGGATAGTGTTGCGTCATTAGATTCTTTGATGGACTTGCCTGATGAAGAATACATGAATGGAACTGTTACAGGCAGTAGCAACCTCTCTGATGGTCTGTTGCCGTTCCTTCATGCTTCGTTGCCATTGAAAAGCATACACATATCTTCTCGCTTCGGCATGCGGCATCATCCTATCTTGCATAGGTACTGTATGCACAATGGGGTGGACTTGAAAGCTCACTATGAAAATGTGTTTTCCATGTTCCCAGGTAGGGTAGTGAGCATTGGACACAACAAGCGTTCCGGCAAATATGTCGTTATACAAACAGCTGGTTATTCTATCAGCTATTGTCACCTGTCTTCCATTCTTGTTCGTAAAGACCAGTACGTCCATGCAGGAGAGGTCATAGCCGTCTCTGGGAATACTGGCATGTCCACAGGACCACACCTGCATTTGACACTAAAAAAGGATGGCAAAATTATTGACCCATCATGCCTCCTTAAGATTAGAAAAGATTAAGTGAGTTCATATATTATTGATACATTTTGTGTTCATAATTGGTCCTCATAGGAGATTTAATGTCTTTTTTGGAAGAAAATAATGGGATTTATACTACTTTTTGTGATATTATTGTTTATAATTATCGTTTTTTGTTTAACTTTGCACACAAATAAATACGAATTTTATGGCAAAGCAAGATTACAAGAACAGAATTAGGGTCATATTGGCAGAACTCAATATTACGAATCGTGCCCTGGCGGACAAAATGGGTGTTAGTGAAATGACTTTGTCTCGATGGGTGACGAACAGGACACAACCCTCCATGTCGCAATTCGTTGAAATATCTAAGATACTAAATGTTGATATAAAACTATTGATTGAAGTCAACCCAAAAGAGATTAGCGGTGATTGTGAATGTGAAGCATTTGCCCTCAATACAACTACTTCGCTTTAGGGCAGCAAGTCAGTCGAACGAAGATGGACATACATGGATGGCCCTAAATGTAAGCTATTCAATTTAATTCAAGTAATTTTGTAGAATATCTAAAAATATACATGGCAGAGATAGAAGAAATAGCACTAAATGATGATGAACTTATCTGCGTGCTGACGGGTGATAAAAAGAAGGCAAGTCCAAAAGAGCAAATCCTTCAGTCTATAATACTCCAGATGAATGAGGAGTATGGTTTTGAAATGTCCGATATGAAGCGCGACTATTCGTTCTCGTATGAGAATGAAGAGGGAAAGAAGAAGCGCATGACTATCGACCTGGCCATATTCCGTGCCGATGCTGCCAAGGAACCTGAGAACCTTGAACGCATCTGCTTCGTCTATGATGCCAAAGTCAAGGCTGGCGATAACAAGAAGGGCGTGGAAGCTGCACTGAACTTCGGACTTCGTGCCTCTGGTTGCGACTTCGGTCTTTGGACGAATGGCGACGAGCTTCATTTCAGCCAAAGAACTGAAGATCTTATCGGCAACGAAAAGATTATCGACATCGCTGACTTCCCTGGTCTTGGCGAGTCTATTGAGGACATGGAGCGTCAAGGTGACCGTTCTCAGCCTCGTAAGCCTGCCAATGACTCCCTCATCCGTACTTTCTCTCGCTGCCATAACTATCTTTATGCCAACGAAGGTCGAAAGAAAGATGCTTTCTGGGAGCTTCTCAATCTTATCTTCTGCAAAATCTACGATGAGAAGCGTCGCTTTATCTGTGCTGAGAAGAATCAGACATATTTCCGTCAGTTCTGGGTTGGTGTCACTGAGCGTAACACTCCCGAAGGTCAGGCGGCTGTTGCTAAGCGTATCAAAGATTTATTCGTTCAGTTGAAGTCTGACGAAATCCTCAGTGATGTGTTCTCTGAGAAGGACCAGATAACAATCTCTGATTATGGTATCGCATACATCGCATCGGAAATCGCTAAGTACTCTTTCCTTGATGCTACTGTAGATGTCAAGGGTACTGCATACGAGACTATCGTTAGCAACACCCTGAAGCAGGAGGCTGGTCAGTTCTTCACACCTCGTAATGTAATCAAGTGCATGGTAGAAATGCTAAACCCGACAGTGAACACACGAGTCCTTGACCCAGCATGCGGTTCAGGAGGATTCATTGTCATGGTACTTGATCACGTTCGCAAGCAGATAACCAGAGAAATGTATCCAGAACTCAGCGATGCACTTCTCGAAGCAAAAGCTAATACTGAAGCCGTGAATAACAAGGTACGTGAGTATGCTGAGAATATGATCTTCGGCTTTGACTTCGACCCAGATTTGAAGAAAGCTGCGAAGATGAATATGGTGATGGCTGGTGATGGCCATTCAAATATCTTCAACATCAACTCACTTGAATACCCTAACGGTACCCTTCCTGATAAGGATGTTGTTACTGCTGCTGTGGCTAAGAGCGTTGAACGCAAGGGAGACGGACTCGAGTGCGACACGAAGTTTGCACTCACGAACGCTATGGGTAAATTCGACATGATCTTCACCAACCCTCCCTTTGGTTCAAAAGTCGAGGTGGAATCATCAATTTCAGAGAATTATGAGTTAAAAGCCTTCAACGCTCCTGAGGTTTTATATATTGAACAGTGCTACAATTATTTGAAGCCAGGCGGAAAAATTGGCATTGTTCTTCCCGATGGTATTCTCAGCAACCCTAAGTATGAGGTTGTTAGAAGATGGATCCTGGCACATTTCAAGATAATTGCATCTATTGATTTGCCTAGTGAAACATTCCAACCACAAGTGGGAATCCAATCGTCTCTACTTTTTATGAGTAAGAAATCCTCAATTGAGATGCTTGCCGATTATCAAAATGAATGTTATGATATATTTATGGCAATAGCAGAGCACATAGGAAAAGACCGAAGAGGAAATCCAATTTATAAAAGAGACGAAGAAGGATCAGAGATGCTTTTCGTCGAAAAGAAAGAATGGGCAAGCTATAATAGACAGGGAGATTTAGTAACACGTTCAAGAAAAGAAAGAGTCAAGAAGATTGATGACGATTTGCCTTTTATTGTTAAAGAGTTTTTGAAATATAAATCTAAAATACAGAAATAATGAAGACAGGAACAATATCGCTTAATACATCTGCACTTCCTAAAATGAGACTGGATGCTCATTTTAGTTTGAGTGATGGCCTAGTCTCCAGACGCTATATACAAAATACGCCCTACGAAATCAAAACAATTGAGGATGTTACAGATAATATATATTGTCCTGGCATTTTCAAGCGTTCTTACGTGAATAAAGGTACTCCATTTTTAGGTGGTTCAGATATAAACAAACAGGAAATCTATACTGGAAAGTTTTTATTAAAAGCGACTACACCTAATTATGAGATTTTGAAAGCATCAAAGAATACTACTCTTGTAACGTGTGGTGGAACTATAGGAAAGACGGCATTTGTAAATGATACATTATCGTCTTGTCTCATGTCACAACATGTAATGAGAGTTATTCCTTCATCCAATACAGCTGCAGGATATTTATATGCATATCTTTCTTCAAAATATGGATATTTGCTTTTAACAACTAATGTGTATGGTTCTGTTATTGATACTATAAATGCTGATAGTATCAAAAAACTTCCCATACCAATGATTCCTGATACTCTTCAAAAAATAGTAAATGACAAAATTCAGGAATGCGCAAAATTAAGAGACGAAGCAGATTGTATGGTAAAGAAAGCAAGAAAGCTTTTGTTCGAAACAGCAAATATTCCTGAGATTGAATACTCCGATTACGACTTCTTTGGCTCTTCTATTCCTGGCAGAAATCCTTCTACTTTTGTGAGATCAAATAAAGAGATTGGTTCTTTATCGTTTCACGCCTTTAATTGGTCAGAAAGGAATAAAAACCTAGAAAACAAAATTAAATGTCAAACAATAAAGTTAA
>UMLQ01021590.1_pt1 | contig 24585 bp, 19 predicted proteins | sample 1966631 | NCBI WGS metagenome assembly UMLQ01 (sample SAMEA4836206, study PRJEB28245) | human gut metagenome | biome: gut microbiome; material: fecal sample | place: Denmark | collected 2008 | reverse complement strand
GAAGTGGTGGGTCTCACGGTGATAACCAACCACTTTCTGTGCCTGTGTTCAAAATGAACACGACCACATTTTGTGGGTGGTTTCAAACCAATCCACAAAGACGGTGGGATTTACAGGAAAAATACCACTGTATGTGAAATTCGTCAAGAGGATTTTGGAAAATCCCTATTCTCACACTCATCCACCCTATCATGTGGGGAACCACGGGCATGATCTTGTGATCATGCGTTCTCCCAAAATGCTGACCCCAAATGAATACGATGTGTTTTTCAGCTTTCTGGAAAACACGGTGATGAAAAACGCATACTGACAGTAAAACCGCTCCGAGCGTTCTGCCCGGAGCGGTTTTGCGTCAGCAGTATTTATGCAGAATGGTCATAGACGAAGGGAGAAGTCATGCGTCCTTGCACAGCTTGGTCAATTCTTCGATGGCGGCATCCTCGTCCGGGCCATCGGCGGCGATGGTCACGGTCTCGCCGCACTTCACGGCCAGACCCATTACGGCAAAGATCTTCTTCATGTCGGCGACTTTGCCGTTCTTAGTCATAGTGACTTTGCTCTCAAAGCCTTTGGCAGCTTTGCTCAGGATACCGGCGGGACGGGCGTGCAGACCTTCTTTGTCCTGAATGGTGATATCGATGCTCTTCATAAAAATCTCTCCTTTTTGGAATCGTTATTGTAAGTGCTCCAGCACATAGTTCATATCGGAAGTGGTCTTGAGCTGTTCCAGCGCATCCTCGTCTTCCAAAATCTCGCAGACATTGCCCAGCAAGTCAAGATGGTCGTTGCCGACACCGGCAATGCCGAACACGAGGTAGGCTTTTTCATCGCCGAAGTCCACGCCCTGCGGATATTGCAGCAGGACAACGCCGGACTTTTTAACGGTGCCCTTCTTCTGGCTGGTGCCGTGGGGAATGGCTACGCCCATGCCCATGTAGGTGCTCACCAGCTTTTCGCGCTCCACCATGGCATCGGCGTAACTGTCATCCACATAGCCCCGCTTTGCCAGCAGCGCACCGGCGGCACGGATGGCCTCCTCCTTGGTGACGGAGGGCAGACCCAGCTGGATGTCCTCCGCCTGGATCTTCATCACGGAACCGTTGGCCTTGGAAGCCTCGGTCACGGCAGCGGCCAGAGGGGCAACGGCGGCGTTGCGCAGGTCGGAAACGATCTCTTCGTTGGCGGCAGCTTCGGCCTTGGCGTCCAGCACCGGAGTGGTGGAGGTCAGGGCGTTGTACAGAGCATCCAGATGCGGATCTGCAAGGAAGTTATCCAGCGTGATGAGCTGTGCCTGCGGGGCACACTTGGCGGCACGGTCGGCCAGAACGCGCTGGCAGACCACCACGTCCGCGTCAGCGGGGATGGTGTCCACGCTGGAGTTGGTCACGGTCAGGTCGGGGCGCTCCGCCTTAATGCGGTTGTGGAACTTGGTAGCACCCATGGCGCTGGAACCCATACCGGCATCGCAGGCAAAGACGATCTTGCGGATCTGGCCGACATTTACGGCAGTAGGCTCAGGAATCTCGCCCTTAGCCTGTGCCTTCATCTCCTTCATTTCGTTCTGGGCGTCGGTCAGGCTCTTGGTGTGACCGGAGGTCGCTTTCAGAATGACCGAGGACAGAACAAAGGAAACAGCACCGGCGATGACAACGCCCAGCAGAACGGTGAGAATGGAATCCCGGGGAGCCATTGCCATGTAGGCGATGATGGAACCGGGAGAAGCAGGACCGGACAGACCTGCACCGGTCATAGAGTAGAACAGGATGGCGCAGAAGTTGCCCACGATGGGGGCGATGATGATCACGGGGTTCATCAGGATGTAGGGGAAGTAGATCTCGTGGATGCCGCCCAGCAGGTGGATGATCACAGCACCGGGAGCGGACTGGCGGGTGGTGTCGTCCTTGCAGAAGAAGCAGTAGGCCAGCAGGACACCAAGACCGGGACCGGGGTTGGCTTCCAGCATATACATGATGGAACGACCGGTCTCAGCGGCCTGGCTTGCACCGATGGGGCTGAAGATGCCGTGGTTGATGGCGTTGTTCAGGAACAATACCTTGGCAGGCTCAATAAAGATGGACACCAGCGGCAGCAGGCTGTGCGCCACAAGGAAGTCCACACCGGCGGTCAGCACGGTGAGGATGGCAGTCATGAACGGGCCGATGACGTAGTAGCCAAGGATGGCCAGCAGCATACCCAGAATGCCGATGGAGAAGTTGTTGATCAGCATCTCGAAACCGGCGGGGATATGGCCTTCCACCTTCTTATCGAACTGCTTGATGACCCAGCCGGCCAGAGGACCCATGACCATAGCACCCATCAGCATGGTGTAGTCCGAGCCGCAGATGCAGCCCACCACGGCGGCGCTGGCTGAAAGCATGGGGGTCAGCCGCCGCACCGTGCTGCGGGAGCTGCCCGCTGTGGAGCAGTGGATGCAGGCTGCCGGGGCGCATTTTGTGCGGAATCCCGGCAAGGGTCTGCTGCTGGATGAAGCGCCGGAGCGGCGAGACGCACTGCGCACCCAGCTGAACAGCGGCGACAGGAAAGAACTTTCCCGCGCAGAGCGGCGGCAGCAGCTTTTGACAAGGCTGCTCAGCGAGCAGGAGCCCTGCAAAACAGCGGTACTGGCACGGGCGCTTGGCGTTTCGGAAAGCACGCTGTCTGCGGACTTGGATGAACTTGAGACCAAGCTACACCCCTACCGGGTGGAGATGTTCCGCCGCCCCGGCGTGGGGGTCTGGCTGCAGGGGGATGCTTCTTCCTACCGGAGGGTGGTGTCTGCCCTGCTGCGCAGCAGTATGCCGGAAAAGGAACTGGCAGAGGTGCTCTGCGGACGGATGCCGGAAAACGAGATCTTCTCGACCCTGCTGGATACAAAAACGGCCGAAAAGGTCTGGGCGGCTTTGCAGCAGTTTGAACAGGAAGAACAGCTCCATCTGCCGGATGCAGGCTTTCTGGCGCTGGCGATCCATTGCACCCTGACCATTCAGCAGCTGCGGCAGGGCGGCGACAAGGGCAGCGCCCCCCAGAGGGCTGCGCCCGGCGGGCAATCATGCTGCCCGGCTGGTGGCGGCGCTGAACCGCGCCTTCGGGCTGACCCTGCCGCCTGAGGAAGCGCAGTATCTGGAACTGTATCTCGCTGCTTATCTGGGTGCGGAGGATCCTTGGAGCAGTGCGCAGGAGATGGAACTGCGGAATCTGGAAGCCGCCCTTATCCGGGAAATGGAAAAGGCGCTGCACACAGACCTTTCCGGTTACACCTCTCTGCGGGATGACCTGTACTGCCACCTGCGCCCCATGCTGCTGCGGGTGGAGCAGAACATTCGTACCGAAAACCCCCAGCTGGACACTATCCGCACCGCCTACCCCGGCCTGTGGAAGGCCACCCGCACCGCCTGTGATGCGGTGCAGCAGCAATTCGTCCTGCCCGCCATTTCAGACGATGAAGCGGCCTACCTTGCCATGCACTTTGGCGCAGTGCTGGAACAGAATGCCATGTTCCGGTTGCGGCTGCGGGTGGTAGTGGCCTGTCCGCTGGGCATGGGTTCCAGCCGCTTTCTGGCTTCCCGGCTGGGAAACGAGTTTCCCTCTTTGCAGGTGGAGGGGTGCTGCTCGGTGCGGGAGCTGAACGCCGCCGACCTGCGTCGGAGAAAAATCGACTTCATTATCTCCACCGTGCCGCTGGAACTGGATTACCCGGCGGTGTGCATCAGCCCTTCCCTGCTGGAACCGGATCGTGCCGTGCTGAAGGACGCTATCACGCGGTACAGCCAGAACCGCGCAGAACCGGAACCGGCGGTGCAGCCCGTGCAGGATACAGCCTGTGCAGGCTCTAAGCTGCAGTATTATGCGCGCCTGACCCGGTCCATGACCGGGCTGCTGGAATATCTGACCATCCAGCCCGTCAAGGCTCCCGGCAACCGCGCTGCCCTCATCCATGCAGCGGCGCAGCTGTTCTGCCCGCAGGAAGCGGACGCCCGGCTGGTGGAGCAGCAGCTTCGCCGCCGTGAAACGCTGGGCGATACCTACATCAAATCCCTGTATGCCCTGCTGCTCCATTGCAGGACAAGTGCGGTAAAGGACTGCCGCTTGGGCTATCTGCAGGCACAGCCGCCGGTCTATGAGCCGGGGCGCATCGTGCTGGGGGCACTGGTGCTGCTGGCTCCGGACGACGGGAACGGCGTCCCGGTGGAGGTCATGCAGAATGTCAGCGGGCAGCTGATCGAAACGCCCCGGCTGATGGAGGTACTGCTCACAAGCGTGTGCATCCGGATGTAGCCGAGCACCCCGCCATCATGGGTCACGAGTTCGCCGGTGATATCGTCAAGGTGGGCAAGGCGCATCAGGACAAGTTCAAGCCCGGCATGAAGTTCACCCTGCAGCCCGCCCTGAACTACAAGGGCACCATGTGGAGCCCCGGCTACTCCTACGAGTTCTTCGGCGGCGACGCCACCTACTGCATCATCCCTGCCGAGGTCATGGAACTGGGCTGCCTGCTGGAGTACAAGGGCCGTGCTTACTACGAGGCTTCTCTGGCCGAGCCTATGAGCTGCTCCATCGGTGCTTTCAACGCCGCCTACCACACCAAGATGGGTGTGTACCATCACGATATGGGCATCAAGAAGGGTGGCAAGCTGGCGATTCTGGCCGGTGCAGGCCCCATGGGCCTGGGTGCTCTGACCTACGCACTGCACCGTGATGTGCGCCCCGGCATGGTGGTGGTCACCGATATCAACGAGGATCGTCTGGCCCGTGCGGAGTCCCTCTTCCCCCCGAAGGAGGTCAAGGAGAAGGACGGCATCGACCTGTACTTCGTCAATACCGCCAACATGGCAGACCCCGCTGCCGAGCTGCGGAAGCTGACTGGCGGTACCGGCTTTGATGATGTGTTCTGCTACGCCCCCATCGCGCCGGTGGTGGAGCTGTCCAGTGCTGTACTGGGTCGTGACGGCTGCCTGAACTTCTTTGCAGGCCCCACCGACAAGCAGTTCAGCGCCAAGATGAACTTCTACGATGTGCACTACAATTCTACCCATGTCATGGGCACCACCGGCGGTAATACCGCCGACATGATCGAGTCGCTGGAACTGACCGCCGCTAAGCGCATCGATCCGGCTGTGATGGTCACCCACATCGGCGGTCTGAACGCCGCTGCTGAGACCACCCTCAACCTGCCCAAGATCCCCGGCGGCAAAAAGCTGATCTACACCCACCTGACCATGCCCCTCATCGCCCTGACCGATCTGCGTGCCAAGGGCGAACAGGACAACGACCCCCGCTATACCGCACTGGCTGACATCGTGGATGCCCACAACGGCCTGTGGTGCCCGGAAGCAGAGGAATATCTGCTGGCAAACTTCAACCCGGAGGACTAAGCAGAACGTGCCATGGGACAGGACAAACGCAGACAGGAGGAATCCCCCATGGAACAACGCCGCAATCAAATCGTGGAGCTGGTGAACCGCAAAGGCAGCATTAGCTTTGCCCAGCTCAAGGAAGCTTTCCCTTCCGTTTCGGAAATGACCCTGCGCACAGACCTGAAAGCACTGGATGAAGCCCGCCGTGTGGTGCGGGTGCATGGCGGTGTCAAGTCGGTGGAGCAGGTGGTAGGCACAGACGACCTGCTGAGCCGCCGTGCCGCCCGCAATGCCGAAGCAAAGCAGATCATTGCCGAAAAAGCCGCTGCTCTGCTGCGCCCCAACACCACCCTGTTTCTGGATTCCGGCAGCACCGCCACAGCAGTGGCCCGGTGCATCCCGGATCAGCCCATGCTCATCTACACCAGCGGCCTGAGCTGCGCCATGGAGCTGGCAAAGCTGGAAAAGCCCCATGTGTCCCTGCCGGGCGGCAGACTGAACCGGTTCAGCCTGAGCGTCTGCGGTGCACAGAGCATCCAGACGATGGAGGGCATCAACTTTGATCTGCTGCTGCTGGGCGTGACCAGTTACAGCCCGGAAACCGGTTTTACCTGCGGCGTGGAGGATGAAGCACGGCTCAAGCAGACCGTGCTCCGCCGCTGTGACTGTGAGCAGAAAGCCGTGCTGCTGGATTCCTCCAAGATCGGACTGAAAAGCACATTCCACATCTGCGAGCTGTCCGATATTGATATTGTGATCTCGGACGGAAAGCTGCCCGTAGAATTTTTACAGGCCTGCCGGAACGCAGGCGTAACAGTACTATAAAAGGAGCGTTATTATGAAGATCATCCGCGCAAAAGATTATCAGGATATGTCCCGCAAAGCGGCCAACATCATCTCCGCACAGGTCATCATGAAGCCGGACTGTGTACTGGGTCTTGCCACCGGCGGCACCCCGGTGGGCACTTATGCCCAACTGGTGGACTGGTACAACAAAGGCGATTTGGATTTCTCCGAGGTCACTACTGTCAATCTGGACGAGTACCGCGGCCTGCCCAAGGAGCATCCCCAGAGCTACTGGTATTTCATGAACGAGAACCTGTTCAGCAAGGTGAATATCGACCCGGCCAAGACCAACCTGCCGGACGGCACCAATCTGGACACTGCCGCCGAGTGTGCCCGTTACAACGGTATCATCCACAAGCTGGGCGGCATCGACCTGCAGCTGCTGGGCATCGGCCCCAATGGTCATATCGGCTTCAATGAGCCGGGCGAAGCCTTTGAGCTGGAGACCCACTGCATCGACCTTGCGCCCACTACCATCGAAGCCAACAAGCACTTCTTTGACGGCAACGAGAACCTTGTCCCCAAACAGGCATACACCATGGGCATCAAGACCATCATGCAGGCACGCAAGGTGCTGGTGGTAGCCAACGGTAAAGCCAAGGCACAGGCCGTCAAGGACGCCGTGACCGGCCCTGTGACCCCTGCCTGCCCCGGCAGCATCCTGCAGCTGCATCCGGACTGCATCCTTGTGGCAGACGAGGAAGCACTGAGCCTGCTGTAAACTCCCAAAGCCAACTTCTTCATTTACCATAACTTTGCTCAAGATCCAACCAAAGCACAGAAAGGGCCGGACTCGTTGCACGGGTTCGGCCCTTTCTGTCAGAAATAAGATTTATCTTGCAATCTTACGCAAAGAGCAACTCCAAAAGAGCCGTCATGGAGATGGTGGGTTCGCCTGCTGCGGGATTTACGCTGAAAATACGCTGAAAAGAGGTCACCCCGATCGGTGGCCTCTTTTTTGCTGCCGCGAACTGTCTGGCTGCGGCAGCGGATAACAGCAATGTCCATTGCGCTTTGTTTTGCCCAGATGCGCACCCGCAGAAAGCTCTCCCTCGTCAAACTGCCCAAAATACGCCCTTAAAAGTTTACTTGACGCAATTCTCAAATCAATATATAATTGGGTCAGAAACCAATTGTAGAAAAGGATGATTTCCAATGGCGCGCAGATACGACAGCAAGGAAGCAAAACGGCGGATCCTGACCGCCTGTGTCCGGCTTTTTCTGGAAAAAGGCTACACGAACACCAAGGTGGCAGAAATTTTAAAGGAAGCAGATGTTTCTGCCGGGTCGTTCCAGAATATTTTCCGCACCAAGGACGGTGTGCTGACCGAGCTGATCGGCATGATGTTCAGCAGGCAGTTCGGCGCGGTAAGGCCGCTGGCGGCAAACGCCCCCTCGCCGGTGTACCTCTACGCGGTGGAGACGGCTTTGCAGCTGGCGATGACCGAGCTGAGCGAGAATCTGCGGGATATCTATGTGGAAGCGTACACCTTCCCCGCCACGGCGGAGATCATCCACCGCAGCACCACGGCCGAGCTGCAGGCGGCGTTCAGCGCGTATCTGCCCGGGTGCGCCGAGTGCGATTTCTACGAGATGGAGCTGGGCACGGCTGGCATGATGCGCGGCTACATGGCACGGCGGTGCGACCCCTACTTTACGCTGGAGCGCAAAATACGGCGGTTCCTGAGCATGAGCCTGAGTGCGCTGCAGGTCCCCGCGCAGGAGCGCGAGCAGGTCATCGCTTTTGTGGCGGAGATCGATATGCTTGCCCAGGCGCGGAAGGTGGTAGATGCCGTGCTTGCATCGCTGTCCGTGCAGTTTGATCTGAAAGGATAACAAGGTTTGATGACAAGGAGGGAGTAACATGAAAAAATGGCTGATCTGGTGTTTGACGGTGCTGGCAATGGTGTGCCTGATACCGGGGATCGTGTTAAAAGCGGCGGCAGAAACAGTCCCGGTGCACTGCGCCTTCTGTGGGATTAGGGAAGAACGTGAGGCCCGCAGATACGAAAAATATGATTCGAACTATCATAAGGTTTATGTAACTGAATGCCAGAACTGCCACAACGATGGCAATATTACGCATTTACAGGTACATAGCGGCGGTACCCAAGGTCCCACCTGCACCGAGGGCAAAATCTGTGAAAAATGCGGCGCGGAATACGGCGTTCTCGGTCACGACTGGGGCGCGTGGACGCCTAACTACGCCAGCAACGGCACGCACACCCGCAGATGCAAGCGCTGCAACGCAGAAGAGACTGGAAGCTGCAGCGGCGGCTACGCGACCTGCGACACTCTGGGAATGTGCAATACTTGCGGAGGGAGTTACTACGGCGGTCACGCATGGGGCGAGTGGTCATCCGCCGGCAACGGCACGCACACCCGCAGCTGCACGAACTACTGCCGCGAAGTTGATACTGCAAAGTGTACCGGTGGCAAAGCAACCTGCAGCGCCAAAGCGGTCTGTGAGGTGTGTGGTGGGGAATACGGCGAAAAAGACTCAAATAACCATGATCTGGTGCAGCACGCAGCAAAAGCCCCCACCTGTACGGAAATCGGCTGGGACGCTTACGACCGCTGCATCCGCTGCGGCTATACCACCCGCAAAGAGCTGCCCGCACTGAACCATGCTCTGGAGCAGCACGCAGCAAAAGCTCCTACCTGTACGGAACCCGGCTGGGATGCTTACGAAACCTGCTCCCGCTGCGACTATACCACCCGCAAAGAGCTGCCCGCGCTGAATCATGATCTGGAGCAGCACGCAGCAAAAGCCCCTACCTGTACGGAAATCGGCTGGGATGCTTACGAAGCCTGCTCCCGCTTCGGCTGCAACTATACCACCCGCAAAGAGCTGCCCGCGCTGAATCATGATTTGAAGCAATACGCAGCAAAAGCCCCTACCTGTACGGAAATCGGCTGGAATGCTTACGAAACCTGTTCCCGCTGCGACCATACCACCTATACAGAACTGCCCGCGCTGAACCATGATTATCAGGCTGTTACCGTAGCCCCCACCTGTGAAGCAGACGGCTATACTGTTTTTACCTGCAGCCGCTGCAAAGACAGCTACACCGCAGACCCGACCGATCAGCTGGGGCACCAGTTCGGTGCATGGTCCCCGAACGGAACCGGCTCTCAGAGCGCCAGTTGTCTGCGGCAGGGCTGCGCGCACACTGGCAGCACGGATTGCCGGAAGTTTACTTTCCGCACTGCGGAAGGCGAAACGCTGACCTTCTGCCCCGTGTGCGGGCAGGCAGAAAACGCCGCGCAGCTGGAAATGATCGAAGCGGCAACGGCGTGGGCTAACAGCGGCAGTCTTTCTGCGGAGGATGTGACCGCACGGACGAACGGGGAATACCTGAGTGTGGCCTTTGAAACCGCAGGCAGCCTGACGCAGCCCACCGGTCGGGTAAGGCTCGCGCTGCCCGCCGGATTGCTGGAAGGCAAAACGCTTGTGCGCATTGCCCCGGACGGCACACAGACGGAGATGCCTTTTGAAACAGAGCGCGGAACGATCATCCTTACGCTGGATTTTGCAAACAGCGAGCTGCCCGTAATGCTCTTCCGGCTGGTACCCCAGCCCACCGCCCTCTGAACGCTTTTGCAGCGCGCAAACGATAAACCATAAAATGCCCGCCCACCGTGGTTTTCCACAGGTGGGCGGGCATTCTTTTGTGCCTTTTTGGGCATAAAAATACCCCCGGAGGATGCAGCGTTTTTTACGCTGTCTACTCTGGGGGCAGGATAGCAAGCGCTGCGCGGCAGCTCCCGGAAGCGGACACTGTCTTGCTGAAAAAGCACTTCCTAGCGCTGCTCCTCCGGCGGGCAGCAGCTCTCCCGGGGGATGAGCTTGTGCGGCACGATGATCTTTGTGGCCAGAAGGTTCGGGTTCTCGATGTGGTTGATGGTCTGGCTGGCAGCCTCCATGCCCAGCTGGTAGGGGTTGACGTCCACGGTGGTCAGCTGTGGGCTGCCCTGCCCTTTGTTGCGGAGTGCCCCTTGGCAAACCGGACGGGATTGCGCTATAATAGAGCCGTAACAGTTCCACAAAGGTGTGGTAAGGGAGGTGCGGTCATGATCCGGGTGGCGATCGTAGAGGACGACGCGGAGGTACAGGGGGTATTGCAGGAGTATGTCCGGCGGTATACCCGGCAGTACGGGACAGAGTTTGAAGTGACGGTCTTTGCGGACGGCGTGGATATTCTGGAGGATTACCGCGCGGTCTACGACATTATTTTTCTGGATGTGGAGATGAAGCATCTGGACGGCATGACCACGGCCGAGCGCATCCGGCAGATGGATGCAGACGTCATCCTGATCTTCATCACCAATATGGCGCAGTACGCCATCCGGGGCTACTCGGTGGGAGCGCTGGACTATGTGCTGAAGCCGGTGCCCTACTTTGCCTTTTCGCAGCAGCTGCTCAAGGCGGTTGCCCGGCTGGAAAAGCGGGCAAAGCACTACCTGACCGTGCCGGTGGAGGGCGGGCTGCGCCGGCTGGACACCGCAAGCATCTATTATCTGGAAAGCGAGGGGCACCGGGTGCATTTTTATACCGATGAGGGCGATTTTTCCGCCCCCGGCACCCTCAAGGCCTTTGAGGAAAAGCTGGCAGACTGCCCCTTTGCCCGCTGCAACAGCGGCTATCTTGTCAATCTGGCACAGGTGCGGGAGCTGCGGCAGAGCACCGTGCAGGTGGGCCCCTGCGAGCTGCAGGTCAGCCGCCCCAAGCGTAAGGCTTTTCTTGCCGCACTGACCGATTACATCGGAGGTGAAGGCTCATGACCGCGCTGCCGGATATCCCCCGGCTGTACACCGCCCTTGCCGAGTGTCTTGCGGTGCTGCTGTTCACCCCGGCGCTTGCGCCCCGCTTTTCCAGAGCGGTCACCGGGGGTGTCACCCTGCTGTGGGCGGCGGTGCTGTCGGCCTTTCTGGGGCTGACGGGCGATGTGCCCGGCGGGCTCTGGATCCCCTGCATGGCAGCGGCCATCGGGTTTTCCTACCTATATCTATGGGGCATGTGGAACATCACTCTGCTGGAAGCCGGGTATCACTGCGCACGGGCGTTTATTCTGGCAGAGCTTGCCGCCAGCGTGGAGTGGCAGCTGCACTGCGCCCTCTGGCCCGCCCGCGGCCCATGGGAGCCGCTTTCTTTGCTGTTGCTGGCACTGGTGTATGGGACGCTGTTCGGCATCATGTGCTATCTGCAGCACCGCCGTCCCCAGCCCGCCGGGCACTTACAGATCGGCGGCAGCGCCGCCCTGACGGCGGTCATGCTGGCGCTGACTGCCTTTGCGGTAAGCAATCTGGGCTTTCTGCCCGGCAGCGAGATCAACATGAGCATTTTTTCCATCCGCACTCTGGTGGATTTTTCCGGCGTGCTGATCTTATCTGTGCAGCACGAGCAGCTGCAGGAGAACGCTTTGCACAGCGAGCTTGCCGCCATGGACGAGGTACTGCACCGCCAGTACGAGCAGTACAAGCGCAGCAAGGAGGGCATCAACCTCATCAACCGGCGGTACCATGAGCTGAAAGTCCAGCTTGCCCGCATCCGGGAGGAGCAGGACCAGACCAAGCAGAACGCTGCCATTGCCGCCATGGAGCAGAATATCCGCCAGTACGAGGCCGAGAACAAGACCGGCAACCCGGTGCTGGATACCCTGCTCACCGCCAAGACCATGGAATGCCAGCAGGAGAATATCACCATCACCAGCGTGGCGGACGGCAGGATGCTGGGCTTTCTCACCATCCGGGAGCTGTGCACCATCGTGGGCGTGGCGCTGGACAACGCCATTGCCGCCGTGCGCGCCGAGCCGGACCCCGAAAAGCGGCTCATCAAGGTGGCGGTGTACAGTCAGGGCGGCTTTGCCATGCTGCGGTTCGAGCACTATACAGAGGCCGCCCCCGCACTGGATGCGGACGGTCTGCCGAAGCAGGGGTCGGACCTGAAAAGTGTCCGCACCACCGTCGGGCAGCACGGCGGCAGCATGACGCTGCACTGGGAAAACAACTGGTGCACCCTGCGGATCTTATTTCCGCTGCCCAAAAACAAATAATTTTTACGGCAGGTATCCCCTGCCGTTTTTTGTTGTCTGGCAGGGTGCACAAATAAAGTTGGATGAAATTTGTGTATTAGCACAATAAAAATTGAAACCTTATTGTAACTTTTGCAAATTATGCGTTCAAAACGACAGATTGTGAACAAAATGAAAATTCCCTGTCAGCTTCTGGTATCATAAAGCCAAGCTGGCGGGGGTGTCCCCGCCGTTGTCCGATTCGACAAAACAAGGAGGAGAAAACTATGTTGTCCATCAATATGGATGACGTGATGCAGGTCCTTACGAATGTTCGTGGGTACCTCATCGCGTTTGGTGTAGTGCTTGCACTGGCGGTCGTTGTGATGATCGCGGTGCGCAAACTGCCCAAAGCAAAGAAAAAGATGATCCGTGCACAGTCTGGCCTTGCCATTCTGCTGGCACTGACCATCGTTGTCAACCTGATCTGCACCGGCCCCATGTCCACCATGCTGGATCTGGTGTCCGGCAGCGGCACCATCAGCGAGGAAACCTCTGCAAAGGCCACCCAGCTGGTGAATGAGATCACCGCAGAGGGCGTGGTTCTGGCAAAGGACGAGGATAACATCCTGCCTGTGGCTTCCGGTTCCAAGCTGAACGTCTTTGGCTGGTCCTCTACCAACCCCTGCTACGGCGGCACCGGTTCCGGTGCACTGAACACCGCCTACCCCGTTACCGATCTGCTGACCGGCCTGCACGATGCCGGCATCCAGACCAACGAGGAACTGAGCAAGTTCTACACCGACTACAAGGCCGACCGTCCCAGCGTGGGCATGGTGGCACAGGACTGGACTCTGCCGGAACCCAATGTCAACCTGTACACCGACGAGATGATGGAGAACGCAAAAGCTTTCTCTGACACCGCAATGGTGGTCATCACCCGCGTGGGCGGTGAGGGTGCCGACCTTCCCACCGATATGGCTTCTGTGGTAGACGGCAGCTGGGTCCGCCGTGTGGCACAGGCTTACGGTTCTGAGCGCGGCACCGCTTACTACAACGGCACCTACGACGATACCCTGAACGAGGGCAACGACTGGGACAAGGGCGACCACTTCCTGCAGCTGTCCAACCGCGAGGAGGAACTGCTGGATCTGGTCACTGCAAACTTTGATAAGGTCATCGTGGTCTACAACGGCGCAAACGCCTTCCAGATGGACTTTGTCAGCAAGTATCCCCAGATCAAGGGCGTGCTGCTCTGCCCCGGCACCGGTCAGTCCGGCTTTGAGGGCTTCGGCAAGGTGGTCTCCGGCGAGGTGAACCCCTCCGGCCGCACCGCTGATACCTACGTCTCCGACCTGACCGCCGCTCCCTGGTGGAACAACTTCGGCGACTTCAAGTACACCAACACCACCGATCTGAACTCTGATTCCAGCTTCTTTGACCCCGAGGGCACCACTCCTTCCTTCGTCAACTACGTGGAAGGCATCTATGTGGGCTACAAGTTCTACGAAACCGCTGCTGCCGAGGGTCTCATCGACTACGACAAAGAAGTGGTCTACCCCTTCGGCTACGGCCTGAGCTACACCACCTTTACCAAGGAGATGAGCGGCATCACCTCCGACGGTACCAACCTGAACTTCAGCGTTACCGTTACCAACACTGGCGCTGTGGCGGGCAAGGATGTTGTGGAAATTTACAGCAATCCTCCCTACACCAACGGCGGCATCGAAAAGGCTTCCGCAAACCTGCTGGACTTCGCCAAGACCTCTGAGCTGGCACCCGGCGCATCCGAGACCATCGAGTTCTCCATCCCGGTGGAACAGCTGGCTTCCTACGATTACCAGAACAACGGCTGCTATGTGCTGGAAGCTGGTAACTACGTCATCAGCGCCAACGATGACTCCCACACCGTTGCAGATTCCGAGACCTACACCGTGGCCTCCGAGATCCTGTACAACGAGTCCAACAAGCGCGACAGCGATGCTGTGGCCGCTACCAACGAGTTTGACTTCGCCGCAGGCGAGATCAACTACCTGTCCCGTGCCGATGGCTTTGCCAACTACGCCGAGACTACCGCTGCTCCCGCTACCTACGAGATGACCGCAGAGCAGAAGGCTGCGTTCGACAACGCACACACCTACGTTGAAGCTGGCTATCAGCAGGATGACGACGCAAACGCTGCCGACATTACCACCGGCGCAAAGAACGGCCTGAAGCTGGCTGACCTGCGCGGCGTGGATTACAACGATGCCCAGTGGGATGCCCTGCTGGATCAGATGTCCATCGACGATCTGCAGCAGACCATCGGCTTCGGCGGCTACCAGACCGCTTCCGTTTCCAGCATCGAAAAGGTTCGCACCAACGACTGTGACGGCCCTGCTTCCATCAACAACAACTTCACCGGTGTCGGCTCTGTCGGCTTCCCGGCTGCTACCCTCATCGGTATGACCTGGAGCAAGGATCTGGCCTGCGACTTCGGCGACAGCATCGGTGAGATGGCTGACGAGATGGATACCTCCGGCTGGTACGGTCCCGCTATGAACATCCACCGCACTGCTTTTGCAGGCCGTAACTTCGAGTACTACTCTGAGGACGGCGTGCTGTCCGGCGTGATGGCTTCCAACGCCATCAAGGGCGCACAGGAGCACGGTGTCTATGCTTACATGAAGCACTTTGCCCTGAACGATCAGGAGGGCAACCGTACCTCCATGGTGGCCACTTGGTCCAACGAGCAGGCCATCCGCGAGATCTACCTCAAACCCTTCGAGATCTCTGTGAAGGATGCTGACTGCCACGCTGTCATGTCCTCCTTCAACTACATCGGTACCCGCTGGGCGGGCGGCTGCTCCGAGCTGCTGAAGAACGTCCTGCGCGGCGAGTGGGGCTTCGTGGGCTTTGTGGAGACCGACTACTTCGGCGTCTACGGCTACATGACCGCAGATCAGGGCGTGCGCAACGGCAGCGACCTGATGCTCTGCACCACCGGCAACGACTTCAACGAGGTCACCGTGCTGACCAACAGCAGCAAGCAGGCACTGCGCGAGTCCGCAAAGAACATCCTCTACACCGTGGTCAACAGCCGCGCATACGCAGCGGAGAACCTGAACCCCGGTATGGCAAAGTGGCAGATCATCCTGATCGGTGCCGATGTTCTGGTAGCTCTGCTGTTCGTGACGCTGGAAGTCAAGACCCTCAAGGGCTACAAAAAGCGCAAGGAAGAGGAAGTCAACGCCTGATTTTAGGCAAGACGCTCTGAACGTTTGCAGCACCTGAACTGAAACCAGACCAAAGGCCCGCTGCGTAAAAACAGCGGGCCTTTTCTGGATTTGAAAAGGCAAAGAGGAAAATGCCATGAAACACACAGATATCATCAACAGCCTGGATCTGGAACAAAAATGCGCCCTGCTGAGCGGCGGCACGGTGTTCACCACCCGGGCGCTGCCGGGCAAGGGCATCCCGGCCATTACCCTGTCGGACGGCCCCAACGGCGTGCGCAAGCAGGCCGGTGCGGCTGACCATCTGGGCCTGAACCCCAGTGTGCCCGCCACCTGCTTCCCCACCTCGGCCACTGTTGCCAACAGCTGGGACCCGGCACTGGGCGAGGCTGTGGGCGCAGCCATGGGCGAAGAGGCAGCGGCACAGGGCGTGTCGGTGCTGCTGGGCCCCGGCCTGAACATCAAGCGCAGCCCCCTGTGCGGCCGCAACTTCGAGTATTTCTCGGAGGACCCCTACCTTGCCGGTAAGATGGCAGCGGCCTACGTCCGCGGCATCCAGAAAAACGGCATTGCCGCCTGCCCCAAGCACTTTGCCGTGAACAGTCAGGAGCTGCGCCGCATGGCCTCGGATTCCATCGTGGACGAGCGCACCCTGCGGGAGATCTACCTGACCGGCTTCGAGATGGTGGTCAAGGAGGCGCAGCCCAAGACCATCATGTCCGCCTATAACCTTGTCAACGGCACCTACGCCAACGAGAACGCCCACCTGCTCATGGAGATCCTGCGCAGGGACTGGGGCTTTGACGGCGCAGTGGTCACCGACTGGGGCGGCAGCAACGATCACGCTTTGGGCGTAAAGAACGGTTCTACGCTGGAAATGCCCGCCCCCGGCGGGGACGCCATCCGGGAGCTGATGAAGGCGGTGCAGACCGGAAAGATCACCGAAGCAGACGTGGACGCCCGGCTGGAGGAGCTGCTGGAACTGGTGTTCACCACCAAAGCAGCGGTGGACGCCGCACCCGGCAAGTTCGATGCCGACGCCCACCACGCACTGGCACGCCGGGCTGCTGCCCAGAGCATCGTGCTGCTGAAGAACGAAAACAGCCTGCTGCCCCTTGCAAAGGGGGAGAAGGTGGCGGTCATCGGCGACTTTGCCCAGACGCCCCGCTATCAGGGTGCAGGCTCCAGCGCCGTCAACTCCATCAAGGTGGATTCCTTTCTGGACTGCCTTGCCGAAAGCGGCCTGAACAGCGTCGGCTACGCCAAGGGCTTTGACCGGCATGGCAAGCCCGATGAGGCACTGAAGGCCGAGGCGGTGCTGCTGGCAAAGAACGCCAATGTGGTGCTGCTGTGCATGGGTCTGGACGAGATCAAGGAGAGCGAGGGCATCGACCGCGCCGACATGAAGCTGGCAGAGAACCAGCTGGAACTGCTGGCGGCTGTGGCGGCGGCAAACCCCAACGTGGTGGTGCTGCTGAGTGCAGGCTCCTCGCTGGAAAGCGATTGGGTCAAGGACTGCAAGGCACTGGTCTACGGCTGCTTGGGCGGTCAAGCCGGTGCGGGCGCACTGGTCGAGGTGCTCACCGGCGCGCAGAACCCCTGCGGTAAGCTGGCTGAGACTTGGGCGCGCAGCTACGCCGACACCCCCGCAAAAGCGCATTTCGGCGGCGACGGCCCCACTGTGGAGTACCGCGAGGGTCTGTATGTGGGCTACCGCTACTACGACACCGCCGGTGTGCCCACCGCCTTCCCCTTCGGCTACGGCCTGAGCTATACCAGCTTTGCGTACAGTGACCTGAAGGCAGACGAAACCGGCGTGACCCTGACTGTCACCAACACCGGCAGCTGTGCAGGTGCAGAGGTGGTGCAGCTGTATGTGGCAAAGCCGGATGCAAAAGTTTTCCGCCCCGTCAAGGAGCTGAAGGGCTTTACCAAGGTGCAGCTGGAAGCCGGAGAGAGCAAGACCGTCACCATCCCGCTGGACGATAAGGCGTTCCGCTACTGGAACGTCAAGACCGACCGCTGGGAGGTGGAGGGCGGCAGCTATCAGCTGCTGGTGGGCGCTTCCAGCGCCGATATCCGCTTGACTGCCGCCGTCACGGTGGCGGGCACCGGCGCACCCGACCCCTATGCGGGCAAGGACCTTGCGCATTACCGCACCGCGCAGGTGCAGAACGTGCCGGATGCGGAGTTTGAGGCGCTGCTGGGCCGTCCCATCCCGGAGAACGAGGTGCACATCGACCGCAACATGACGCTGGGCGAGATGGGACACGGACGCAGCCCCATCGGCTGGCTGGCGGCTGCCGTGCTGGGCACCCTGCTGCGCCGCAGCATCAAAAAGGGCAAGCCCGACCTGAACATCCTGTTCCAGTACAATATGCCTCTGCGTGCGCTGGCCAAAATGACCAACGGCGCTATCAGCATGGGCATGGTGGACGGCATCGTGATGGAGCTGCAGGGCTTCTGGATCATCGGTCTTGTGCGGGTGATTTTTGAGGCTGTGAAGAACCTCGTGCTGAACAGCCGCATGGAAGAGCGCTTGAAAAACAGCTGAAAGGAAGCAGGCTATGAATTTCTGGAATAACTTCGCGGCAAAGCACCCCGCCGCTGCCAAGTGGGTGCGCGAGGGCGGTCTGTTCGTCATCGTGTCCAACCTCATCACCGTGTTCAAGTACCTGCTGCTGCAATTTCTGCCCAAGGCCTTTGCAAGCCTGCCGGTGGTGGATTTCGGCTGGCCGGGCATCGACATTACCCTGTTCGGCGAGACCTTCAAGTGGAACATCCTCGGCTACGATGCCGCCCACGGCGGTCTGCCCTACTTCTGCGCTTACATGATCGCCATGGTCATCGGCGAGTGCATCAACTTCCCCATCCAGCGCAATTTTGTGTTCCGCAGCAAGGGCAATCTGGCAAAGCAGATCGGCTGGTATGTGCTGGCCTTCTGCGTCATCACCTGCATCGTCAACTCCATCAACTGCATCTGGGTGGCGGTGGCCGGTCTGCTGGTACCGGACTTCATCTACAACATCGGCACCACCGTGCTCAACGGCGGCATCTCCATGGTGATCTTCTTCTTTGTGAATAAGATCATCTTCCCGGAGGGCGAAAAAGCCGCCAAATAATAAGCTATTCTCCTTCATTTTCTTCTTCTCATCATAAGCCAGAAGGGCTGCTCCGTTCTCCGGGGTGGCCCTTTTGGTTTGAAGGAGAGAACCCCCTCGGCCATCTTATTTTTGTTTTTCTGCACAAAATGTTCTGCGGGCAGGGTTTTCCTCTTGACAAGCGGGCAAATGTTTCGTACTATATTTAGTAGTATGGAATCAAAGACGCTGTACGCAGGCTTCTGTGTGACCCTGTACCCGTTTCAGGCAAAGCGTGCCTGTTTGATATAAAATGGAACCGTAAAGAGAAAAGCCGTATGCTTTTGCCCGTGCCGCCGGTTTTGGGTGGTGCGTATGGTTTTGGTGTCACTTTTTGCATTGAAAGCTCTTTCTATATCATTGCCCGTGTCCTGCTGCGCAGCGTCTCCTGCTTTTAATTTTGCATTGAATTGAAACAAAGGAGAGTGAACGCAATGACCGCGATCGGAGTGATCGTGGCCTTGATCGTTGCTGTTGTCGGCGTGGCTGCGGGCTATTTTATTGGTTACAACAACCGTAAAAAGACTGCCGAAGCCCAGATCGGCAGCGCCGAGGCCGAGGCTACCCGGCTGGTGAACGAGGCGATCAAGACCGCCGACCAGAAGCGCAAGGAAGCGGTTCTGGAAGCAAAGGATGAGGCTTTCCGTCTGAAAGCCGAGGTCGATGCCCAGAAGGCAGAGGCCGACAAGGAGATCAAGCAGCGCCGTGCGGAGATCAGCCGTCAGGAGAACCGCATCGACCAGAAGGAGACAGCGCTGGACCGCAAGACCGAGGCGCTGGAAAAGAAGGAAGAAGAGCTGAAAAAGCGCGCTGCCGAGGCAGAGGAGCGTCTGGCAGAGATCGACGCTCTGCGCGCCAAGGAGATGGAGCGTCTGGAAACGCTGGCCGGTTTGAGCCAGGAGGACGCCCGCGAGGTGCTGCTGCATAAGGTGGACGAGGAGCTGACCCACGAAAAGGCCGTGCGTGTTGCCGCCTACGAGACCGACCTGAAGGAAAACTGCGATAACATCGCCCGCAACCTCATCGGACAGGCCGTCAGCCGCTGCGCTGCCGACCATTGCAGCGAGACCACCGTCAGCGTGGTGCCGCTGCCCAGCGATGAGATGAAGGGCCGCATCATCGGCCGCGAGGGCCGCAACATCCGCGCACTGGAGACCGCTACCGGTGTGGATCTGATCATCGACGATACCCCGGAGGCCATTACCCTGTCCTCCTTCGACCAGACCCGCCGCGAGGTGGCCCGCATGACGCTGGAGCGCCTGATCGGCGATGGCCGCATCCACCCCGCCCGCATCGAGGAGACGGTGGAAAAGTGCCGCCACGATCTGGAACTGCAGATGAAGCGCGAGGGCGAGCGTGCGGTGATGGAGCTGGGCATCCACGGCCTGCACCCCGACCTGATCAAGCTGATCGGCCGGCTGAAGTACCGCACCAGCTTTGGCCAGAACGCCCTGACCCACAGCATGGAAGTGGCTTGGGTGGCCGGTCTGCTGGCAGGCGAGATGGGCGTGAACGTTACCATGGCACGCCGCGCCGGTCTGCTGCATGATATCGGCAAGGCACTGGATCACGAGATCGAGGGCAGCCACGTCCAGATCGGCGTGGACATCTGCCGCAAGTATAAGGAGAACACCCAGATCATCCACGCCATTGAGGCACACCACGGCGACGTGGAGCCCAAGACCCCGCTGGCCTTCATCATTCAGGCTGCCGACGCCATCAGCGCCGCCCGCCCGGGTGCCCGCCGCGAGAACGTGGAAAGCTACGTCAAGCGTCTGGAAAATCTGGAGGAGATCTCCTCCAGCTTCGAGGGCGTGGAGCAGGCCTTTGCCGTACAGGCAGGCCGCGAGGTGCGCATTCTGGTCAAGCCCGACGTCATCAGCGACGATCAGGTCATCCTGCTGGCACGCGCTATCGCCAAAAAGATCGAGGATACGCTGGATTACCCCGGCCAGATCAAGGTCAACGTCATCCGCGAGAGCCGCGCTGTGGAGTACGCAAAATAAAGCTTTTTCCGCAGGCTGCCGTGTTTTTTGCACGGCAGCCTGTTTTTTTGCGCCAAAATGATTGCATTTCCTGTTAAAAAAAGGTATCATGGATGCAGAAGAAAGCAAAAAGAACTGCGTCCGTGCGGACGCAGACCCGCAACGACCCCGGAACGGAAAGGAGCATCGTTCTATGAAAAACTGGAAGAAATTACTGGCCTGCCTGCTGGTCGGCTTGATGGCACTGACCGTGTTCACCGCCTGCGATGCCAGCGTAGGCGCACCGATGAGCCCCAAGCGCTCGGACGCCGAAAGTAAAAGCGTAAAGGCGCTGCGCGATAAATTCAAAATGACATACAACGTGGAAATGACTTACAACGAGGACCTGAGCGAAAAAGCTTACTATGTTGCCTACTGGGTCGCCGGCACCTCGCCGTCCTGCTCTGTCAATAAGGAAAAGACGGAGCTTTCCCGGAAGAACAGTGTAGACAACGTTGCAAAAACCTACCTGAACCAGGGTTACTACGCTTCTGCCTTTGACAGCATGGGCATTGGCAAGGGCATCGGCGGCGGTATGGCCAAAGATGACTTTACGCCGGGCTTTGACATCAAGCCGGACCCCAACAGCACTTCGGACATCATCTTTGTTCTGCCGAAGGACGGCACTTACCCCGAAGCCATGACCAAAGCCGCAAAGGGCAAGACCAAACTGGGCGTTGCCTATGTGGTAAAGGACGGCGTAAGCTACGCTGTGGTGCTGTTTGGGTGAATTTCATTACAACAAACAAAGCAGCCGCTGCACGAGAAAGTGCAGCGGCTGCTTTGTTTGTGCTGGGATACGATCAGCCCTTCAGGAAAGCCGGCAGAGGCTTGCCCTCCTTGAGCCACTGGTGATACTCGGCGGTGGCGGCAAATTCCACGTCACCGGCAGAGTTCAGCGCGGTCTCTACCGAGTCCTGCACCACGCCGATGATGAAGCCCACGCCCACCATCTGCATGGCGATGTCGTTGGAGATGCCAAACAGCGAGCAGGCCATGGGGATCAGCAGCAGGGAGCCGCCAGCCACGCCGGAAGCACCGCAGGCGCCTAGAGCGCTCATGGCGCTCAGCACAATGGCGGCGGGCAAAGACACCTGAATGCCCAAGGTGTTAGCCGCTGCCAGCGTCATGATGGTAATGGTGATGGCGGCACCGTCCATGTTGATGGTAGCGCCCAACGGGATGGACACGGAGTACATATCCTTGTCCAGATCCAGCTTTTCACACAGGGACATATTCACTGGGATGTTGGCGGCAGAACTGCGGGTGAAGAAAGCGGTCAGGCCGGATTCCTTCAGGCAGCGGAATACCAGCGGGTACGGGTTGCAGCGCAGGTAAACGAACATGATAAAGGGGGAAACGATCAGCGCCATGAACAGCATGGTGCCCACCAGCAGCGCCAGCAGTTTGCCGTACTGGGTAAAGATGGCCAGACCGTTGCCGGAAACGTTGGTGTACACCAGACCCATGATGCCGAAGGGTGCCAGATTGATGATCCAGCGCACGATCTGGGAAACGGCATCGGCGGTGTTTGCCAGAAAGACCTTGGTGCTCTCTGCGCCGATGTTCTTCATGGCAATGCCGAACATGCAGGCCCAGAACAGAATGCCGATGTAGTTGCCGTTCATCAGGGCGCTGACGGGGTTGGCCACAAAGTTGGTCAGCAGGGTGCTCAGCACCTCACCCAAGCCCTGCGGGATCACATCGGACTGTGCCGCATCGGCCAGTACCACCTTGACCGGGAACATAAAGCTGGTGATGACCGCAATGGCCGCTGCCAGAAAGGTGGTGAGCATATACAGCCAGATCACGGTGCCGAAGCGGCGGTCCAGCTTGGACGAGCCCTGTGCCAGCGCGCTCGCCACAATGACGAACACCAGCACCGGGGCAATGCCCTTCAGCGCACCGACGAACAGGCTGCCCAGCTCGCCTACCCAACCTGCGCCCGGCGCAACAAGCGCCAGCACCGAACCGACTGCCAGGCCGATCAGGATGCGCAGGATCAGGCTGGTCTGGTTGTATTTTGCTACAACCGCTTTCAAGGTTTTCATATCGTAACACTCCTCTTACACTGTACGCCTAGTGCGTACATTTTCCTGTTTCTTGTGCGAGAACAGTTGTCATTATAGCATATACGGCAAAAAAGAGAAAGTGTTTTCAGGCATTTTGACGCCTCAAATCACGTTTTTTGTAAGCTTTTGCAAAATTGCCCTGAAAACTGTACTTGTAGAAAATACAGTTTTGCGGTTTTGACGAGGAACAGAACCCTCTCAGGGAAGTACCCCTTCGGTCTGCATCTCCGGCTCCCCTGCCATACCGAATTTACATATAATGCAACTTTTACTTGCCAAACTATTGTCTTTTACTGGAAAGTATTGTATACTTATCACGTTAGAAGCAAGTATTGCTTGCCAAAATGTTCGCATATTTGAAAAGAAACACTTGTCAATACAGACGAGAAAGAGAGGACACCCCTATGAACGAGGCCGTAACCAAGCGCTTTCTGCTTTACTTCCGCCTGATGCTGCTGGTCTGGATCCTGATTGCAAATGCCGTCATCCACCTGACCGGCATGGAGTACAGCTGGCTGATCTTCCTGAGCAACATCATGATGTTCACGCTGGAGGGCGATGTGAAGGATCGCCTTGTCACTGTGGAGCTGGGCGCCCTTGTGGGTCTGGTGCTCACTGTGGCGGCGCTGCTGTCCATCAGTGCCCTGACCCCTGTTCTGGGCGATTTCCTCGGCTTTATCCTGCCGCTGGCCGTGGTGCTGTTCATCCTCATCATCCTGCACCCCTACGCACCCAAGGTGCTGAACAACGTGGGCTTTGCCTACCTGACCGTGGCCTGCATTGATATCCCTGCCCTGACCACCCATCTGCCGCAGTTCTTTATCACCTTCATCGTGGGCTCTGTGCTCTTTAACGGTGTCTGCGTGCTGCTGATGAAGCCCGCTAAGGCGCTGGCTGTGCGCAGCGTGGAGAAGCAGGGTGCATAAAAAAGTATATTTCTGCCGTTATCTCTTGATTTTTTTGCTCTGGCGTGCTACAATCAGCGTAGTTTCATCCTGTCCAAAACATTGATGCGGACAAACTGAAGCCCCGCTTTTCATGCCGCAGAGAGGGCTGCCCCGGGTTTCCGGGTGCTGCAAGCAGCCTGCCATGACCCCGGCTTCTACCACCGCAGAGTGCAGAGGCGAACCTCTGCCGGGCGTGCCCGTTACAGCACTGCGAGGGGCGCGTTTCCCCGCCGGGGAGCGCGCAATTCGGGTGGAACCGTGGAACGCAGACATTTGATCGGCGCTTCATCCCGTGAGTTTTACGGGGTGAAGCGCTTTTTGTTTTTGTTCAACACCACATTGTCAAAGGAGAATCTACCATGAAGATCATCTACAAGGACGGTCATGTGGACGAGTGCCCGCAGGATCAGGAGCTGCACGTTATCCGTCACACCGCTGCTCACGTTATGGCACAGGCCATCAAGCGCCTGTATCCGCAGGCTGATTTTGCCTTCGGCCCTGCCACCGAGAACGGCTTCTACTACGATGTCGATCTGGGCGACCAGAAGCTGAGCGACGAGGATCTGGCCAACATCGAAAAAGAGATGCGCAAGATCGTCAAGGAGAACCTGCCCATCAAGCCCTTCATCCTGCCCCGCGCCGAGGCTGAAAAGCTGATGGAGGAGCGTCAGGAACACTACAAGGTGGAGCACATGGCAGATCTGGCCGACGAGAACGAGTTCAGCTTCTTCCAGCAGGGCGAGTACGTGGATATGTGCATCGGACCCCACCTGACCTACACCAAGGCACTGAAGGCCTTCAAGATCACCCAGCAGTCCGGCGCATACTGGAAGAACGACAAGGAAAACAAGATGCTGACCCGTATCAACGGCGTGGCTTTCCGCAATCAGGAGGAGCTGGACGCATGGGAGAAGGAGCAGCAGGAGGCCCGCGAGCGCGATCACCGCAAGATCGGCAAGGAGATGGGCCTGTT
>UMLQ01067880.1_pt1 | contig 24812 bp, 19 predicted proteins | sample 1966631 | NCBI WGS metagenome assembly UMLQ01 (sample SAMEA4836206, study PRJEB28245) | human gut metagenome | biome: gut microbiome; material: fecal sample | place: Denmark | collected 2008 | reverse complement strand
TGGCGGCGGCCCGGCCAACAAGGCCGTGCTGGCGCAGCCCAAGGGTTCGGTCAACTGCTTCTTTAAGCTTACCGAGCAGGGCGAAGTCATCTTTGCCCGTTACGGCAACCGCACGCTGGCTCAGCGCCATGTTGAGTCCGTTGCCGCCGCAACGCTTTTGCAGTCGGCCCCGAGTGTCGAGAAGACCAACACCGAGACCACGCAGAAGTTCTGGGATATGGCCGAGAAGCTCAACACTGCAAGCCACGAACGCTATCTGGACCTGCTGAACACCGAGGACTTTACACCGTGGTTCTCGACCGTGACGCCGCTGACCGAGGTCGGTCTGCTGCCGATCGGCTCGCGTCCCGCCAAGCGCGGTCTGGGCGCCAAGTCGCTCGATGACCTGCGTACCATCCCGTGGATCTTCAGCTGGAGCCAGGCGCGCATTAACCTGGCCGCTTGGTACGGTCTGGGCACCGCCTGCGAGCAGCTTGGCGATCTTGACCAGCTCAAGGCTGCCTACCAGGAGTGGCCGTTCTTCCGCACCTTTATCGACAACATCGAGATGTCGATTGCTAAGACCGATCAGCGCATCGCCAAGATGTATCTGCATCTGGGCGACCGCGATGATCTGTCCAAGAAGGTCTTTACCGAGATGCAGCTCACCCGTAAGTGGGTCCTTGCCATCGTCGGTGATGAATGGCCGCTGCAGCGTCGTCGCGTGCTCGGCTGCGCCGTTCGCGTGCGTAACCCCTACGTCGACGCCCTGTCCATCGCCCAGGTCCGCGCCCTTCGCGAGGTGCGTATGAACCAGGACGAGATGGCCGAGGAGAAGAAGGCCGAGTACATGAGCCTGATTCTTTCGACTGTGACCGGCGTCTCGGCAGGATTGCAGAACACGGGGTAATCGATAGCCCTGTAGTCGTCCGGGTCCGCCATCAGTTTACTTTTAGGCACGTCCTCGGACATGCAAGAAGCCCTCGCTGCGCACTTCGTGCGGCGAGGGCTTCTTGCGTCCTGCGGAGTGTGCCTAAAAGTAGACTGATGGCGGGCCCTGCGATGTCCGGTCTTCGGCGGATCAGCCACTGGGTGAGGGTGGTGCTTGGGGCGACGTGCAAAAAACGGAGTTTTCAGCAGCCAAAGATTGGTGCATAAGGCTATGGGTGACGTTCGCGGCTCCTGTTGATGCTTTTGCATGACGATTGGGCTTTGTCGATGTTCATATATGGCTGGTTTCTCGCCGCATGCCATCCAGATGGGACGAGCCATGAGGACTATCTACCTTTTGAAAGACTTTTGACACCAAAATCTTATCCCGCGATGCTGAATACTCGCAAAAATGCACGCTCCGGAGGGTGTTACCCTGTTACGGCTAGAAATCCATGTGCCTTTTTATGCAATTAATTAACGCATTTATGCAAAATGGCTTACGTGCGAACGTCTCGGGGTAGATGTTTGCCTCGGCGCTGCGTAAATCATCCTGTCTATAGTGTCTTTGACAGGCGGCCGCGGTTCCCTTTGGGATCGCGGCCGTTTTGTTGTGGGTCAAATATGAACGTTGTGTTAATGAGTCGGTGGACGGTGGTGTTTTTCGGTGAGCGGCGTATCCTTCCAACGGTTAATCTAGTGTGTCAGTTGAAAGGAAGAGGGCGCGCGTCATTGTTTGAATGTGAACTGCCGTTTGACCACAAGACGTTACATCTGGAGCTCGAGGATAAGAACTTCACGGGTGTGATGGAAGGTCATCAAAACGAGTTTAAGACTACAAAATCGCAGGAAGAGCTGGTAGAGGAGTCACTTGCCAACCCTTATGGCTCGCCTTCGCTCGAGGAGCTTTGTGCTGGCAAGAAGGATATCGTCATCATTAGCTCCGATCATACGCGTCCCGTTCCCTCGCGTGTGACGATGCCTATTCTGCTGCATCACATCCATTCCGCTGCGCCCGAGGCTCGCCTGCGCATTCTGGTTGCTACGGGTATGCACCGTCCGTCGACGCACGAGGAACTCGTCAACAAGTATGGCGAGGAGATTGTTGCCAACGAGGAAATCGTTATGCACGTCGCGACTGACGACAGCATGATGAAAAAGATTGGCACCCTGCCTTCTGGTGGCGAGTGCATCATCAACAAGATTGCCGCCGATTGCGATCTGCTGCTTGCCGAGGGCTTTATTGAGCCGCACTTCTTTGCCGGTTTCTCTGGTAGCCGCAAGTCCGTCCTGCCTGGTATCGCCAGCTACAAGACCATCATGTACAACCATAACGGTCAGTTTGTGAATGATTCCCACTCGCGTGCCGGCAACCTGTGCCACAACCACGTGAGCGAGGACATGTTTGCCGCTGCCGAGATGGCTCACCTTGCCTTTGTGCTTAACGTGGTGCTCAACGGCAAGCACGAGGTCATCGGCTCCTTTGCCGGCGATATCCACAAGGCGCACGAGGCTGGCTGCGAGTTCGTGAAGAGCCTTGCCGGCGTTGAGCCCGTCGAGTGCGAGATTGCCATCACCACCAACGGCGGCTACCCGCTCGACCAGAACATCTACCAGGCCGTGAAGGGCATGTGCTCTGCCGAGGCCACGCTTCCCGAGGGCGGCGTGATTATCGATGTCGCCGGTTGTGCCGACGGTCACGGTGGCGAGGGCTTCTATCACAACATCGCCGACAACGATCCTGCGGAGTTTGAGCGCGCCTGCATCGACCGTCCTAAGGACGAGACCCTGCCCGACCAGTGGACGAGCCAGATCTTTGCCCGCATCCTGGCGCATCACCCCGTGATCATGGTTACCGACCTGTGCGATCACCAGATGATCAAGGATATGCACATGACGCCGGTCAACACTCTCGATGAGGCGCTCAAGCTCGCCTTTGAGATGAAGGGTGCCGATGCCAAGGTGGCCGTCATTCCCGATGGCCTGGGCGTTGTCGTCGCGCAGCACTAGTACGCGGCCTAAACGAATCGTTTATAACCGACAAGAAAGATAAGGTTTTATGCTTACCAAACTCCTCTGCGAATTCGGCGCAACGGCCCTCATGATCATCTTTGGCGTGGGCGTGCACTGCGATACCGTGCTTAAGGGCACCAAGTATCAGGGCTCCGGCCACATGTTTGCCATCACCACCTGGTCTTTTGGCATCTCGGTTGCTCTGTTTATCTTTGGCGGCGCCGTGTGCATGAACCCCGCCATGGTGCTTGCCCAGTGCATCGTAGGCTTGGTGCCGTGGAGCAGCTGCATTCCCTTCATGATTGCCGATATGCTCGGCGGCTTTGCGGGTGCCGTAATCGCTTGGCTTATGTATGCCGATGAGTTCAAGGCGTCCGAGGGCGTCGTCGACCCCATTGCCCAGCGCAACATCTTCTCGACCAACCCCACCACCGAGGGCACGAACTATGCTCGCAACTTCTTCTGCGAGGCTATCTGCACCTTTGTGTTCATCAGCGCCATCCTTGCTGCCGCTAGCCGCGCCGGCGAGAACGTTTTGATGCTCGCTATCTGCGTCGGTCTGATCGTTTGGGCTGTTGGCATGGGCATGGGCGGCATCACCGGCTTCGCCATGAACCAGGCTCGTGACCTTGGTCCTCGCATGGCCTATCAGGTGCTGCCGATCAAGAACAAGGCTGACAACAACTGGAAGTACGGCCTGCTTGTTCCTGGCATCGCGCCGTTTGTCGGTGCCGCTCTGGCTGCGCTGTTTGTGCATGGTTTCTTGGGCATGTTCTAGTCTGAGGCTACATAGTTGTCCGCCGTCCGCATGGGGTAACTTCCCAGCGCGTCCTCGGACATGCAAAAAGGCTCGCTGCGCACTTCGTGCGGCGAGCCTTTTTGCGTCCTGCGGAATGCGCTGGGAATTTACCCCATGCGGACGGCTGCGGGGTCTTTGCTGCGCTCGAGCAAGCAACCCAACATATATATCTGAATATGGATGTGGTGGGCGCTTGGCTGTTGAGTGCTTTGAGATGAGGGTGGTACTTTGGGAAGGGACGACGCCTTGGGAGGAGGCGTCTATCTGAAGAGAGGCTTTATGGCTGATAGGTAGTCTTTGGCTACGTCGGCTTTGTCTGCTTGGAAGTTGTGCCAGGCCCACCATTGGACCATTCCTACGAAGCTTGAGGCTATGTGGTGTAGTAAGAAGCTGCGGTCCATGGTGGCGGCGGGGCCGTTTGGGTCGTTGGGGACGGTTTCGGCTGCGCGCGACATGATGGTCTTGCGGAGGCAGTCGGCGAAGACGCGTGAGCCGGCGCCGGCTACGAGGGCTCGAACGCCCTGACGGCGTTCCCAGAGGTTGTTGAGGATATGCTCGACTTGTACGAGCGGATCGTCGAGCGGCGTACCATCGTCGTCGAGGGCGTGGGTGCAGATGTCGTTCACGAGCTCGGACAATAGGTCGTCTTTGCCCTTAAAGAGGCCGTAGAATGTCGCGCGGCCTACGTGAGCGCGCGCGATGATGTCGCCGACGGTGATCTTGCCGTAGTCCTCCTCGCGAAGGAGCTCGGAAAATGCTGCGACGATGGCGGCGCGGCTTTTGGTTTTGCGGGCATCCATGGCTATGCATCCACGTGAACAAGCAGGCAACGGAGCGTGCCGGAGCAGCCCTCGTAGGGGCGCTTACCGGCGCCGTAGCCGACGGCTTCGATGCGGTAGCGGGCCGGCAGGTGCTCGGACGTGCGCAGTGCGGCGACGATGGCGGCACCCGTGGGCGTCACGAGCTCGCCGGCGACCGATGCGGGCGTGAGGGCGATATTGCCTGCTTGGCATAGGTTGACGACGGCGGGCACCGGGATGGGCATAAGGCCGTGGGCACAGTGGATGGTGCCGTGACCCTCGGAGAGCGACTCGACCACGATGTCCTCGATGCCCAGGTCATCGAGGCAGATGGCGACAGAGCAGATGTCAACGATGGAATCGATGGCGCCTACTTCGTGGAACATGACGGTCTCGGGCGTTTTGCCGTGGGCCTTGGCCTCGGCGGCGGCGAGCGCGGTAAAGATAGCGAGCGCGCGACGCTTGGCGCCATCACTCATCTGCGAATTCTCGATAATTTCCGTGACGTCGGCTAGCGAGCGGTGATGATGGTGGTGGGTGTGGTGATGATCCTCGTGCTCATGGGCGTGGCCCTCATGGTCATGCTCGTGGCAGTGCTCGTGTTCGTGCTCGCCATGGCCATGATGGTGGTGCTCGTGCTCGTGCATATGCTCGACAGCTGCTTCGTTGCCGTAGAGCCAGGCCATGTCGTGATCGTGGTTCTCGAGCTCCTCTGCAAGCTGGACGTCAAAATCACAGGCGTCGATGCCATGCTTGTTTGCACGCGTGACGGCGATCGTAAAGCCGTCGACCGGCAGCGTGGCGAGCTGTTCGCGCAGGTGCTCCTCGCTGGCGCCCAGGTCGAGCAGGGCCGCGACGGTCATATCGCCGCTGATACCCGAGGTGCCGTCGATGATAAGCGTGTGCTGATGATTGGACATGGAATGCTCCTTAACGGGCGCGGGGTGTGCCGGCGCTCAGATGATTGATAAGACTTGCCTGGTAGGCGGCGCCGAAGCCGTTGTCGATATTGACGACCGAAACGCCGCTGGCACAGGAGTTGAGCATGGCGAGCAGCGCGGCCAAGCCACCAAAACTTGCGCCGTAGCCCACGCTGGTGGGAACGGCGATGACCGGACAGCTCACCAGACCGCCGACAACGCTCGCCAGTGCGCCCTCCATGCCGGCGATGGCGATGACCACCTGCGCCTGAGCAAGTTCCTCGGCATGCGCGAGCAGACGGTGCAGGCCGGCGACACCTACGTCGTAGAGGCGGTCGACCTCGTTGCCATAGAACTCGGCCGTCAACGCGGCTTCCTCGGCGACGGGCAGGTCGCTCGTGCCGGCGCAGGCGACGACGATGCGTCCGTTGCCGGTAGGGGAGGGCTTGCCGCCCACGAGGGCGAGCTGTGCGTCCGGGACATATCCCAGGTCGATGCCGTTGTCGAGGAGCTCCGAGGTACGGGCTGCTTTTTCGGCATCCAGGCGCGTGACCAGGATGCGCTCCTGGCCGGCATCGCGCAGCGCCTCGATAATGGCGGCGATCTGCTCGGCGGTTTTACCGGCACCGTAGACGACCTCGCCGGCTCCCTGGCGTACCCCGCGCGAAAGATCGAGCTGTGCAAAACCCAGATCAGCGGTTGGCGCCGTCTGGATGCGCGTGAGGGCGACGGCCGGGGTGACTGATCCGCCGGCAACATCGCTCAGCAGCTGCTCTAAATCTCGCTTATCCATATATGTTCCCTTCGACGGCGCAAAGTCTAGCACTCAAAGGGTATGTTTCCGAACACTAAGACAAAATTGTTCGGAAACTATAGGACAGACTGATTCAATTGTTAGACTGATCGACTAGTCGCGCAGGATGATGTCCATGGCGAGCATCAGGTTGCGCTCGTCGATGGCAAATGGGGCGGCCTCGCGCGTCTTGGGCTTGGCGCAAAATGCGATGCCCGTGCCTGCGGCCTGAATCATGGGGATGTCGTTGGCGCCGTCACCGATCGCGACGGTATGGGCCATATCGACACCGCACTCGACTGCCCAATCCAGCAGCTGGATGAGCTTGGACTCCTTGGTCACAATGTCTGCCGCCAACTTACCGGTGAGCTTGCCGTCCACGACCTCCAGGCGGTTAGCCAGGCAGAAGTCGATGCCCGCGGCGGCCACGATCTTGTCGGCGACCTCGTGGAAGCCGCCGCTCACCACGCCGACCTTCCAGCCCTTGCTGTGTGCCGAGCGCACAAGCTCCAACGCGCCGGGGGTAAACGTCACGCGCTCAAAGGTGCGCTCGAACACACTCTCGTCCAAGCCGGCAAGCAACCCCACGCGCTCTTCAAGTGCCTGCTTAAAGTCCAGCTCGCCGCGCATAGCGCGCTCGGTGATCTGCGCCACCTGCTCGCCCACGCCGGCTTCCTCGCCCAACAGGTCGATGACCTCCTGGTTGATGAGCGTGGAGTCGATATCCATAACGATGAGGCGTGCAGTCATGGCGGGCCTTTCCGAGTGCAGTTGTATTGGGGCACATTGTCGCACGTGGCGCGCGTCGGCGACGGCCACGGTGCGTCAATTGTTTCGTCTCCGTCAAGTCTTTGGGCAAGAGTTACTTTTTCGCGGCACATCGACACAGGTGCGATAAGATAGAACGCCATGTCCGGCTGCGCGGTTTACGCAGGCTGGGCAAATCTGTACGACGCCGCCCGGAACGACACGGGGCGGCACAGATCCATAAAGGAGGATCACTGGTATGAGCCAGACCCGTCCCATTGACGAGCATTCCATGCACACCCGTACCTGCGGCGAGCTTCGCTTCGAGAACGTGGGCGAAGAGGTCACCCTCACCGGTTGGGTGAGCCGTCGCCGCGACCACGGCGGCCTTATCTTCTGCGACCTTCGCGACCGCGAGGGCATCACGCAGCTCACCTTCGACCCCGAGCACTCCGACGGCGATGCCTTTAAGATCGCCGAGACCATGCGTCCCGAGTGGCCCATCAAGATCCACGGCGTCGTGCGCGCCCGTGGCGAGGAGACCACCAACACCAAGCTCGCGACCGGCGAGGTCGAGGTCCTGACCGACCACGCCGAGGTGCTCAACACGTCCGTCACCCCGCCGTTCCAGATCGAGGACGGCATCGAGACCAGCGAGGACACCCGCCTGCGCTATCGCTATCTGGACCTCCGCCGTCCCGAGATGATGGCCAACCTCAAGCTGCGCTCCGACTTCACCTTTGCCATTCGCGAGGCGCTGCACAACCGTGAGTTCATGGAGGTCGAGACGCCCTCCCTGTTTAAGTCCACGCCCGAGGGCGCCCGCGACTTCATCGTTCCCAGCCGCATCCAGCCGGGCAACTTCTACGCCCTGCCGCAGTCCCCGCAGCTCCTGAAGCAGCTGCTCATGGTCGGTGGCGTCGAGCGCTACTACCAGGTTGCCAAGTGCTTCCGCGACGAGGACCTGCGTGCCGACCGTCAGCCCGAGTTCACCCAGGTCGATATCGAGATGTCCTTCGTGGACCAGAACGATGTCATGAGCGCGCTCGAAGAGGTCCTGGCCGATGCCTTCGGCCGCATGGGTGTCGAGATGCCCACGCCGCTGCGTCGCATGGACTACTGGGAGGCCATGGACACCTATGGCTCCGACAAGCCCGATACCCGCTACGGCATGCACCTGGTCGACCTGACCGACATCTTCGCCAACTCCAAGTTCAAGGTCTTTGCGACTGCCGCAAACGAGGAGGGCTCTGTCGTCAAGGCCATCAACGCCAAGGGCGCCGGTGCCTGGGCACGTGCCAAGATCGATAAGCTTGCCGGCGTGGCCTCCACGTTTGGCGCCAAGGGTCTGGCCTGGATCGCCTTCCGCGAGGACGGCTCCATCAACAGCCCTATCGTCAAGTTCTTCTCGGACGAGGAGATGGCCGCTCTGCGCGAGCGCATGGACGTCGAGCCCGGCGACCTTGTGATGTTCGCCGCCGGCCCGCGCTTGCTCTCCGACGAGATCCTGGGCGGCATGCGTTCCCACATGGCCAATGCGCTCGAGATCAAGCGCGAGGGCCATGACTTCCTGTGGGTCGTCAACTTCCCGCTGTTCCACTGGGATGAGGACCGCAAGGCCTATGCCGCCGAGCACCAGCCCTTCACCCTGCCGACCGAGACCGACATCGCCAAGATCGAGGCCGACCCGTTGGCAGCCGGTTCTTGCACCTACGACTTTGTCATGGACGGCTTTGAGGCCGGCGGCGGCGGGATGCGTATCCACAACGCCGAGATGCAGATGTCCATGCTCAAGCTCCTGGGCTTTACCGAGGAGCGCGCCGAGTCTCAGTTTGGCTTCCTCATGGAGGCCCTCAAGTTTGGTGCGCCCCCGATGGGCGGTTTCGCTCTGGGCCTGGACCGCGTGTGCATGCTGCTTACCGGTTCCGACTCCATCCGCGACGTCATGGCGTTCCCCAAGACGGCTAGCGGCTCCGACCTTATGTCGGGCGCCCCGAGTGCCGTTAGTGGCGCCCAGCTCAAGGACGTCAGCCTGCGCCTGATGTAGGCGAGCGACTACATATTGCCTGCAACGAGGGAAGGACGTGTGCCTTCCCTCGTTTTTTTCGGAACGGGGGTGCGCCGGTAACGTACAATAGCTACCACGTGGCTGGGTTTTGCCGGCCGAATGTGCGATGCCGCGGGAGGGGACATGGTCGAGTTTACAAAGACGATTAAAGATCCGTTGGGATTACATGCCCGCCCGGTTGCGCTGCTCTATGACATCATTGCCAAGCATCGTAGCGACGTGTCAGTCAGTATCGGCGATCGCCACACGGATGGCCGCGACGTTATAGGGCTCATGGCACTCTGCGGCGAATGTGGCGAAGACGTCGTGTTCCGCGTTTCGGGCGTGGATGAGGCCTCCTGCGTCACGTCGATCAGGAACCTCTCGCTTTAACCTCAACAATGTGACAAAGGGGCAGTCCCCTCTGTTGCATAAATTGGTATCAATAGGCACTGCAAAGAGACGGTCTTTGCGGTGCCTTTGTTTCGTATAGGAAACTTTTCCGAAATCTGAATGGGGACCCTTTCCAAAAAGTTAACCACGTGTTAGTTTACTAAAGCGAACATAGGCGTGGTTAACTTTTACCGCGTCGATGTTGAGGACGAACTGACGTTAGGAGCCACTCATGTCTTGCGGACCGCAGATGCCGGCAATGCCGCTTTCGATGGTAAAAGCGGGCGAAACCGTGCGCGTGTCTCGTGTAAAGGGCAATGAGGATATGAAGCACCACCTCAAGGACCTCGGCTTTGTCGAGGGCAACGAAATCCACGTGGTGAGCTCGAGTGGCGCCAATATCATCGTCACTGTGCTGGGCGCACGCTTTGGTATCGATTCCAAGGTTGCCATGCACATCATGACCGTCGGTTAGTCGACGGTATTTCTGTACGCACTGAAAGGGGGACAAGTAAATGAAGACGTTGGGTGACGTTAAGGTGGGCGAGAGCTCCACCATCGTCAAGCTTCACGGCGAGGGTGCGCTTCGCCGCCACCTTATGGACCTGGGGCTCATCAAGGGCACTTCGTTCAAGGTCGTGAAGGTTGCACCGCTCGGTGATCCGGTCGAGATCAACGTGCGCGGCTACGAGCTTTCCATCCGCAAGGAGGAGGCCGCCGTCGTCGAGGTCCAGTAAGGACTCGCGGCGCATATTTCTGCAGATAAAGTTAGGTTTTTCTAACTTAATGCAGCATCTTTGAAGCACATTATCCAGCCTGCGCGGAGAAAGCAGCGCAGGCACACAAGGAAGAAGGATTGAATGGCGGATTCTCAGATCCATGTCGCGCTGGCGGGTAACCCCAACTGCGGCAAGACCACGCTTTTCAACCTGATCACCGGCGCCAACGGCTACGTTGGCAACTGGCCCGGCGTCACGGTTGAGAAAAAGGAAGCCAAGCTCCTAAGCGACAAGAACGTTACCATTACGGACCTCCCTGGCATCTACTCGCTTTCCCCCTACAGCCCCGAGGAGCAATGCTCGCGCGATTACCTCATGAGCGGCGAGCCCGACGTTGTCGTCCAAGTCGTCGATGCCACCAACCTCGAGCGCAACCTGTACCTGGCGCTTCAGGTTATCGAGACCGGCCTGCCTGTGGTCGTTGCCCTCAACATGGCCGACTTGGTCGAGAAGAATGGCGACAAGATCGACATTGACAAGCTTTCCAAGAAGCTCGGCTGCCCGGTCATGATGATCTCGGCTCTTAAGAACAAGGGTATCAAGGAGCTGTTCGAGCAGGTTAAGAAGTCCGCCGCTTCCAAGGGCCAGGTGCCGGAGCACAAGTTCGACTCCTCCATCGAGGACGTTCTGGACCACATCGAGAACAACCTTCCGGCGAGCGTTCCCGCCAACAAGCGCCGCTACTACGCTGTCAAGCTGTTTGAGCGCGACGCGGACGCCTGCAAGCTCATCAACCTCACTAAGGAGAAGGCTGCTCGCGTAGAGCAGCTGGTCGCCCAGTGCGAGCAGGATTGCGATGACGACGCCGAGTCCATCATCACCGGTGAGCGCTACGGCGTGATCGCGCACATCATCGACGAGTGCCTCACCAAGGCCCCGGCCAAGATGAGCACCTCCGAGAAGATCGACCGCGTGGTTACCAACCGTATTCTGGGCCTGCCGATCTTTGTCGTCATCATGTTCTGCGTGTACTACATCGCCGTTTCTACCTTGGGCGGCACGGTGACCGACTTCACCAACGACCAGCTCTTCGGCACCGACGGCTGGTATGTGCTCGGTCAGGGCCGCGACGCCTACGACGCGGCCGTCGAGGCTGCGGGCGACAATGCCGACTCGGTCGACCCGGCACAGTACGGCCCCTATGTCCCGGGTATCACCACCATGGTCCACGACGCACTTGTGGCGGGTGGCACCGAGGACGGTGGCCTGGTCGATTCGCTGGTCTGCGACGGTATCGTCGGCGGCCTGGGCGCCATTTTCGGCTTTGTGCCGCAGATGTTCCTGCTGTTCGTTATGCTGTCCTTCCTGGAAGACTGCGGCTATATGGCCCGCGTCGCCTTCATCATGGACCGCGTGTTCCGCCGCTTTGGCCTGTCCGGTAAGTCCTTCATTCCTATGCTCGTGTCTTCGGGCTGCGGCGTCCCCGGCGTCATGGCCACCAAGACCATCGAGAACGAGAAGGACCGCCGCATGACGGTCATGACCACCACGTTCATTCCCTGTGGCGCCAAGCTGCCGATCATCGCCCTGCTCATGGGCTCCATCATCGGCGATTCTTCCACCACCGCCGCGTGGATCAGCCCGCTCTTCTACTTCCTGGGCGTCTTTGCCGTCATCGCCTCGGGCCTCATGCTCAAGAAGACCAAGCTCTTCGCCGGTCGCCCGACGCCGTTCGTTATGGAGCTTCCCGCCTACCACTTCCCGGCGATCCGCTCTTGGGCGCTGCACGTGTGGGAGCGCTGCTGGGCCTTTATCAAGAAGGCCGGCACGGTCATCTTCGCGTCCACTGTCGTGGTTTGGTTCCTGTCCAACTTTGGTAGCTACAACGGTTCCTTTGGCTTCCTGCCTGCGATGGACGGCATCCCCGAGGAGTTCATGGACTACTCCGTGCTCGCCATGCTGGGCAACCTGGTCGCTTGGATCTTCGCCCCGCTCGGCTTTAGCACCTGGCAGGCAACCGCACTGACCGTCTCTGGCCTCGTCGCCAAGGAGAACGTCGTCGCCACCGCCGGCTCGCTGCTGTCCGTCGCCGACGCGGGCGAGACCGACCCGAGCCTGTGGACCGCGTTTGCCGGCATGTTCCCCACCATGGGCGCTTGCGTTGCCTTCGGCGCCTTCAACCTGCTGTGCGCTCCGTGCTTTGCCGCCATTGGCACCATCCGCAACCAGATGGACTCTGGCAAGTGGACCGCGATTGCCATCGGCTACGAGTGCGCCTTCGCTTGGGTGATCGGCCTGTTCATCAACCAGTTCTACAACCTGCTTGTCCTTGGGCAGTTTGGTATCTGGACGGTTGTGGCCATTGTGCTGCTGGTTGCGATGCTCTTCCAGATTTTCCGTCCCATGCCCAAGCATGCATGGACCGATGAGGACGAGACCAACACTGCTTCCGCTGCAGTTTCCGCCTAAGTCCGAATAAGGATCAACCCCTTTCCACGAGCCCGGGTGTCTCAGTGACACTCGGGCTTTTTGACGCAATGGGGGACAGATTGCTTTGCTCCAGAAGTAAGATGTGGCGTTTCCGCAGATAAAACCGACCAAAATAAACCTGTCCCTATTTGGTAGGTGGAGAATGGGGTAAAGTAAGTGCTGGTTAACTAGAGGAGGCTTGCTATGGCACCTATCGATATTGTTGTACTGGCTGTTATCGGCGTTGCGTTTGTCGCCGTGTGCGTGCGCATCTACCGCAAGGGCACCTGCGCCGACTGCGCTCAGGGTGGCGTTTGCACGGGGCATTGCTCCAACAAAAAGACGTGCGCTGCACTTAAGGGCGTAGACAAAATCGCCGAAGACTTGGGTCGCGGTATCAAATAAGGTCCGGACATCCAAGCGCTCCGCGGGCATCCGTTCGCGGGGCGCTTTGTGCATTTGAGGGAGAGTACGGCGAGTCGAAGAGTATTTTTGGGGTATCGTTAACTGGACTATTAATTGGCAACTTATCTATAACGGAGTAACCGCATGAGCGCTCGCGTAACCATGAAGGACATAGCCGCCGAGCTTGGCGTTTCCATCAATACCGTGCACAAGGCTCTGACGGGAAAGGCCGGCGTGAGCGAATCCGTGCGCGCCAAGGTGAACGCTAAGGCCGAGGCCATGGGCTATCACCGCAACACAAGTGCCTCAAGCCTGCGCCGCAAGGATATCAATCTGGTGTTTTGCCTGCCCCGCGCATCGCGCGAGGGAGCGTACTTTTTCCGTTACCTGTGGGAAGGCTGCAATCGCTTTGAACAGGAGGTCATCGACCGGGGCATTACGGTTGAGCGCGTTGAATTTGGCGTGGGCGGCTACGCTGATGCACTCGAGCAAATCGACGAGCGTCTGCAGGTGGGCGAGAAGATTGATGGCTTGCTCGCCTATGCGCCGGGCGACGATCGTGCGACTGAGCTTTTGGGGCAGATCGCCGAGGCGGGCGTGACGATTGAGCTTGTCGACGGCGACCGTCCGCATTTGAATCGTTTGGGTGCGAGCTTGGCCGATTATTCGACGGCAGGCAGCCTTATGGCCGAGCAGGCGGCAAACCTGGTCCATGCTTCTGGGGCCGACGCCCGCGTGCTCCTTTTGACAGGCGACCCATATACCGATTCGCACTATCTAACCGCCCGCGCCTTCCACAATTACCTGCGCGAACGTGATATTCCATGGCAGGTTGAGGATCTTGCAGGTGCCCATGCGCAAGTCAAACAACTCGAGCATGAGCTCGAAAAGCGCTTGAGTGCGCCGGACGCCCCCGAACTTATCTGTAGCGTTTTTGCCGTTGGTTCCGAAGTGGTTGCCGACGCGCTCGTCTCGACCGGCAAGGCCGGTCAGGTCATGGTGATCGGCAACGACCTGTTTCCCGAAAGTGCTCTGGCCTTGCGCCGCGGTATCTTTACCAATATTGTCTATAAGGACCCGACGAGCCTGGCGTATCGCGGCGCTAAGACGCTGGGCGATTATCTGCTGTGGGGAAGGACCCCGACGGTGCCCGTCCAGAAGGGTGCTGTCGAGATGGTATTTGCCAGCAATGTCGACCGCTACTGCGAACTTGCGGGTATTTAGCCGATTGAGCAGGTACCCCCTCTTGCGACGTGCATTTTTGGGAGTATTCAGCATTGGCATGCCCTGAATGAGGTGCAGAACGACTGTTTTAAGTGCCCCCGATGGCGTAATTTGCCATCGGGGGCACTTTTTATGCCGATCGGGCGCTATCTGCGTTCCAAATAGGACGCTGAGGATGGCGCACGGCGCGCTCCAATGCTGAATACTCCCAAAAATGTACGTCGGGACATGACCCACCTGAGCAAAAGCGCTCAAGTTCGGTGTTCGGGGACGCCAACCAGTCCGCAATACATGCAAGTCACATCCCCAGCAACCGTTGAACGGGCAAAATCTACCGTTCACCCCGTGGTGGTTAGGTGAACGTTCACCTTTTGAGGTGCAATGGATTAGTATAGTGAACGTTCACCTAAAGGATAACGAGCGCGCCGTGCGCCCGCCTTGCCAGCAAAGGGGCTGTTTGATGAAAAACTTTATGGACGATCAGGATTTCCTGCTGAGCACCAAGACCGGCGAGGAGCTGTTCCACAACTTTGCCGAGGGCATGCCCATCGTCGACTATCACTGCCACATTTCTCCTAAGGAGATTTGGGAGGACAAGCGTTTCGAGAACATCACCGAGGTTTGGCTGGGCGGCGACCACTACAAGTGGCGCCTGATGCGTGCCAACGGCGTCGACGAGCGTTTTATCACTGGCGACGCCCCTGCTCGCGAGAAGTTCCAAAAGTGGGCCGAGACCCTGGGTCGCTGCGTTGGCAACCCCGTCTTTGAGTGGAGCCACCTGGAGCTTAAGCGCTACTTTGGCTACGAGGGCGTCCTCAACGGCAAGACTGCCCAGGAGGTCTGGGACCTTGCCAACGCCAAGCTCGCTGAGGCTAGCTTTACCTGCCGTAACCTGATCAAGCAGTCCAACGTCCGCATGATCTGCACTACCGACGACCCCGCCGACAGCTTTGAGTGGCACAAGAAGATTGCCGCCGACGACAGCTTTGACGTTCAGGTCGTTCCCGCCATGCGCCCCGATGCCGCTTTGCGCATCGAGCGCGGCCAGGAGTTTGCCGACTACTGCAAGCACCTTTCCGAGGTTGCCGGCGTTGAGGTCAGCGACTTTGAGGGCATGAAGGCTGCCATTTCCAAGCGCTACGACGTTGCTCACGAGCTGGGCTGCCGCGCCTCCGACCACGCACTCGACTACGTTATGTACGTCCCGGCTACCGCCGACGAGATCGAGGCTATCTTTGCCAAGGGTCTGGCTGCCGAGCCGCTTACCGAGGAAGAGGTCCTCAAGTACAAGACTGCCTTTATGCAGTTCGTTGCCGGCGAGTATGTCCGTCTGGGCTGGGCCATGCAGCTGCACTTTGGCTGCAAGCGCGACAACAACCGCGCCATGTTCGCCAAGCTCGGTCCCGACACCGGCTACGACTGCATCTCCAACTACACGCCGTCCGACCAGCTCGCCGATTTCCTCAACTCCATCCAGGAGACCTGCGGCCTGCCCAAGACCATCCTGTACAGCCTGAACCCCATCGATAACACCATGATCGATACCGTCATGGGCTGCTTCCAGGAGGCTCCGACCGCCGGTAAGATCCAGAACGGCTCCGCCTGGTGGTTCAACGACAACGAGGTCGGCATGCGCGAGCAACTCACGGCTCTGGCTAACGAGGGCGTGCTGGGCAACTTTGTGGGCATGCTTACCGACTCCCGCTCTTTCCTGTCCTATCCGCGCCACGAGTACTTCCGTCGCGTGCTGTGCAGCGTGATCGGCGAGTGGGTCGAGCAGGGCAAGTACCCGGCCGACATGGAGCTGCTGGGCAGTATCGTGCGCGACATCAGCTACAACAACGCGGTCCGCTACTTTGGCTTTGATTTGGACACCGTCGAGGCATAAGCCTGCATCGAATCACATCGAACTCGGGAGCGCCGTTGCCACACGCGGCGCCCCCGTTTTGCTTGCACGCTAACAGCTATCTAAGGAGAGACACAGATGGAGAACATCAGCTACGATGCGCTCGAGAAGATCGGCTACAAGGGCTATTTGCTGCCCAAGGATGCTCCCGAGAAGGTTCTGCAGTTTGGCGAGGGCAATTTCCTGCGCGCCTTCGTCGACCGTTTCTTTGACATGGGCAACGAGGCCACCGGCTGGAACGGCAAGGTCGTCATGGTGCAGCCCATCAACGGTGCCTTTGGCTTTGCCGACGGTATCAATGCCCAGGACGACCTGTACACCGTGCTGGTGCGCGGCAAGGAGAACGGCAACACGGTTGACGAGTCCCGCGTGATCAGCGCCTGCAGCCGCTGCCTTAACCCGTATCGTGAGGACGACTACCGCGCCATGATGGAGGTCGCCGTCTCCGACGACCTAGAGATCATCGTCTCCAACACCACCGAGGCCGGTATCGCCTATGACCCGTCCTGCAAGGCCGACGACATGCCACCCGCGAGCTTCCCCGCCAAGCTTGCCCAGGTGCTCCACACCCGCTGGGCTGCCGGTAAGCCGGGCGTCATCGTCCTCGCCTGCGAGCTCATCGATCACAACGGCGAGGAGTTGCTGCGCATCATGAACCAGTATGTGAGCGACTGGGGCTGGGAGGACGAGTTTGCGCAGTGGATGGCTAACGACTGCACCGTCTGCACCACGCTCGTCGACACCATCGTCCCCGGCCGCATCCGCGATCCTAAGGAGGCCGCGGCGGTTGCCGAGCGTCTGGGCTACGAGGATCCCTTCCTGGCCGTGCGCGAGCCCTTCCAGATGTGGGGCATCCAGGGCGACGAGTCGCTTGCCGAGAAGCTTCCCTTTGTGAAGGCTGGTCTTCCGGGTGTCTTTGTGACTCCCGACGTCACCCCGTACAAAAAGCGCAAGGTCCGCATCCTCAACGGTGCCCATACCGCCTTCGTTCCGGGTTCCTGGGTTGCCGGCTTTGATATCGTGCGCGACTGCATGCATGACGAGACCATTCGCGGCTTCATGAACACCATGCTCTACGACGAGGTCATTCCGACGCTTGCCGCCGACTTGGATGTCGAGGACTGCAAGGCCTTTGCCGCCGCCGTCGAAAACCGCTTCGACAACCCGTTTATTGATCATGCGCTGCTCTCCATCTGCCTCAACTCCACGGCTAAGTGGCGCGCTCGTGACCTGCCCACGCTCAAGGACTACGTTGCCGAGACCGGCAACCTGCCCAAGTGCCTGGCGACGAGCCTCGCTACGCTCATCTCCTTCTACACGCAGGAGCTCGTGTCCCGCGAGGGCGACGGCCTGCACCTGCGTCGCTCCGACGGCACCGAGTACACCGCTCAGGACGACGCCTTCGTGCTCGACTTCTACGCCGCCCATGCCGGCGCCGACGATGCCCAGCTGGTGCACGACGTGCTCACCAACGAGCAGATGTGGGGCGAGGACCTTACGCAGATCGCAGGTCTTGAGGAGTTTGTCGTCAGCGCGCTCGCCGTCGTGCGTGCCGAGGGCGCCAAGCAGGCCTTCGCCAACGCTCAGGCGTAAATTTCCGGCGCAGACGCGGGCGCGGGACGGCGTGCCCGCGTCTCGACTTCTGCTCAACCTGTAGGGTTAGGACCATTTGCAATGAACACTATCCAGATCAATCCGGCCGACAACGTGATCGTCGCGCTGTCGCCGCTTGCCAAGGGCACCGCCGTCGCGGTTCCCGGGGTGGGCGAGGTCGTGGCCGCGGAGGATATTCCGCAGGGTCATAAGATGGCCGTGCGCTCGATTGCCGCGGGGGAGGACGTCATCAAGTACGGCCTTCCTATCGGCCATGTGACGGGCGATGTCCAGCCCGGTCAGTGGCTTCATACACATAATGTCAAGACCAACCTTTCGGGCGAGGTCGAGTACACCTACAACCCCACACATCCGGTCGTGGATCCGGTTGAGCCCGAGACCTTTATGGGGTTCCGCCGCGCCGACGGTCGTGCCGCGACGCGTAATGAGCTGTGGATCATCCCCACGGTCGGCTGTGTCAACGAAGTCGCCCGTGCCATGTGTGAGCAGGCCCAGGATCTGGTCGATGGCTCGCTGGAGGGTGTTTACTACTTCCCGCATCCCTTTGGCTGCTCGCAGACCGGCGCCGACCATGCCCAGACGCGTCGTCTGCTGGTGGCGCTCTCGCGTCATCCTAATGCGGCCGGCGTGCTATTCCTGTCGCTCGGTTGCGAGAACTGCACGCACCAGCAGGTGCTCGACGAGCTCGGTGACTTCGATCACGAGCGCGTTCGCTTTCTCACCTGCCAGGATGTAGCCGACGAGCAAATCGAGGGCCACAAGATTCTGGCCGAGCTGGCTGACCTGGCCAAGCAAGCCAAGCGAGAGCCCATTTTGGCCTCCGAGCTGGTTATTGGTCTTAAGTGCGGCGGCTCCGACGGTCTTTCGGGCATTACCGCCAACCCCACGATCGGTCGCGTGAGCGATATGGTCGTCGCCCGCGGCGGCACGTCGGTGCTTACCGAGGTGCCCGAGATGTTTGGCGCGGAGAGCATCCTGCTCGACCGTTGCGAGAACGAGCAGGTCTTTAACGTCGCCTCCGACATGCTCAATGGCTTTAAGGACTACTTTATTAGCCACGGCGAGGTTGTCTACGAGAACCCGAGCCCCGGCAACAAGGACGGCGGTATTACCACGCTCGAGGACAAGAGCTGCGGCTGCGTGCAAAAGGGCGGATCTGCCCCCATCGTCGACGTGCTGCCGTATGCCGGCCAGGCAACTAAGCATGGCCTGAACATGCTGTGCGGTCCGGGCAACGACATGGTATCCACCACGGCGTTGACGGCTGCCGGCTGCCACGTGATTCTGTTCTCGACCGGCCGCGGCACACCGTTTGGCGCGCCGGCGCCTACGCTCAAGGTGTTCACCAATCAGCGTCTGTGCGACCACAAGGCCAACTGGATGGACTTTAACGCCGGCGTGATTGCCACGGGTGAGCGCACGCTCGACGAGGCTGCTCACGATCTGTACCAGCTGGTGCTGGAGACGGCGAGCGGTAAGCTCACGAGTGCCGAGCGTCGTGGCTGTCACGAGATCAGCATCTGGAAGGACGGCGTCTGCTTGTAGCGGCAAGTGCGCCCAAGCATAGCGCGATGTTATTGACCCCGTCGGGAGTGTTCCCGGCGGGGTTTCCGTTTTGTGATTAAGTGAAAAAAGGAAAATACGATAAACGTTCACCTATCTCATGGGTGTCCAGCATGGTACATTTACCAGCAGACAATAGGTCTTAGAGCCTCAATTGTGTCCGTTCGGCGGTAAAAATCGACCGTTCGGGGATAATATGCAAGTGAACGTTCACCTCTCGTAAGGAATCGCGCATAATCTAACTAAACGTTCACCCTGAACGCTGGGCAGACAGATGTCAGTGTGGACTCCAATGTCTTGCTGCAAGACAATCGAGAAAAGAGAGGGAGCTCGATGACTAATAAGATCGGAAAAAAGCGTAAGATCACATTCTGGACGCGCTTGGGCTTTGGTATGGGCGGTATGCTCAATTCCGGTGCCCTGACCTTTACGCACAGCTACATGGTGCTGTTCCTGTCCACGGAGTGTGGCCTGTCCGCAGGCGAGGCTGCACTGATCAGCTCGTTTGCCATCTATGTCAACGCCATTCTTTGCCCGCTGATGGGCTTTGTGGCCGATAACTTCTATGCCACCAAGATTGGCCGCATCTTTGGTCGTCGTCGTTTCTGGATCTTGCTGGCCATCCCGATGATGATCGCCGAGCCGCTCATCTTCGTGGCTACGCCGTTTGGCTTCCCGTACTACTTTGTGCTGTACCTGATCTACAACGTCGCGTATACGTTCTGCACCGCCAACCTGTCGCCGCTTACCATCGAGATGACCGACGACTTTAAGGAGCGTACGTACCTCACCGGCTACAAGCATCTCTTTGGTAACGCCGCCGGCTTCCTGATGGCTGCACTTGTGGGCTTCGGCTTTGGCACCTTCGGCGAGACCAACCCGTTCAGCTACTTCATCATCGCTACGATCAACGCTTCGGTCATGGCAATCTCGCTGCTTTGTGTGTACCTGTCCACGTGGGAGCACACCCCCGAGGAGGTCGCTCAGGAGAAGATCGAGAGCGTCGGCGAGGGTATCAAGAAGTTCTTCATCGACGTTATCTCCACCTTCCGCAACAAGTCCTTCCGCAAGGTCCTGTACGCACAGGTCTCCACGAAGCTCGCTGCTGCCTGCTGGTCTGCCTGCCTGTCCTTCTTCATCGTCTACTGCCTGCAGATTCCTAAGTCCTACGAGTCCGTGATGGAGATGCCTGGCAAGGTCGTCGCTATCGTCTGCACCGCCATTTGGGTCGCTCTCATGGCCAAGAAGGGCTTCCACAAGTCTTGGTACCTGGCCAACGTCGGTTGCGCTGCGTGCATCATCGCCTACAACTACTTCGCCTTTGGTCAGATCAATGGCACCTCCACGGTCGCCATCGCCATGATCGCCTACCCCATCATCTTCGCCATCTGGAAGTTCTTCTACGTCGGCTTCCAGTACCTGCCCGATGTTCTGCTCAACTACATCCCCGATGTCGATGAGCTCATCACCCTGCGTCGTCGCGAGGGCATCTACAGCTCCGCTCAGCAGCTCTGCCAGCAGATCGCCCAGGCTATCGCCGTTAACGCATGGGCCATCGTCCTTGCTGCCTCCGGCTTCATTCAGACCGCCGGCAACAGCGACGCCGTGACCCAGCCCGCCACCGTGCCTCTGTACATCTGCGGCTACATGCTCATCGGCTGCGCCGGCTTCTTCCTGCTCGCGGCTGTCCTTGCCCGCGGCATCAAGATTGACAAGGAGCAGTGCGACGTCCTTTGCGACGAGATCCGCCGCGTCAAGGAGGGCGGCAAGATGGCCGACGTCAAGCCCGAGGTCAAGGCGCTTTGCGAGGAGCTCTCCGGCTTTAAGTACGAGGACTGCTTTGCCCACAACAACGTTGGCTTCCAGGACGGTAGCGTAACCCCCGCCGAGTAAGGCCGACATATCGTCCAAATCACAGGGCCGTGCCACCGGAATTCCGCCGGCAGGCACGGCCCTTTTTCAACAGCGTACAATTTGCCTTTAGAGCATCTTTTTGAGGGAGAAACCCATGGAGACGAACGTTATCTGGCGCAACGCGCGCGCGGCGGTTATCGAGCTTGACGACGGCGGTTACTTTACCTGCGCCGATACGTGGGAGATCTTTGTCAACGACGAGCCCGCCGGTACCACGAATACGGTCGAGACCTATGTCGACGGCCTGACCCCCGGCAAGCGCAACCTGGTCCGTTTTGTCTGTGGCGAGCGTGAGCTGAGCGTAGGTGTCACCACGCCGGCTGAGCCCTTTACCATCAACGTTCGCGACTGTGGCGCCAAGGGCGATGCCGAGCACGACGACACCACCAACATCCAGGCTGCCATCATGGCTTGCCCCAAGGGTGGCCGCGTGCTGATCCCCGCCGGTAGTTATCGCATCAAGTCTCTCTTCCTTAAGAGCAATATCAACATCGAGCTCGCCGAGGGGGCGGTGCTGCTGGCCCGCCACGATCGTGCCGCGCTTGCCTACATTCCGGGTACGGTCACGGGCAACGAGGGTGCCGGTTATGCCGGTACCGATATGCTGCCCCTGGGCCGCTGGGAGGGGGAGAGCTTCTCGACCTACTGTTCTACCTTTACGGGTCTGGGCGTGCACGACGTGTGCATCTATGGTCGCGGCGCGATTGACGGTCAGACCGATTTTGCCGAGGACAACTGGTGGAACAAGGACTTTAAGAACATCTTCCGTCCCGAGGAGGGCCGCGAGGTCGCCCGTCCGCGCATGATCTTCCTGTCCGAGTGCCAAAACGTGAGCCTTGCCGGCTTTATCGTGCGCAACAGCCCGGCGTGGAATATCCATCCCGTCCTGTGCGAGCATGTCGACGCGCTCTGCCTGTCCATCGAGGGTCCCAAGAACTCCCACAACACCGACGGTTTCGATCCCGAGAGCTGCGGCTTTGTCCGCATCCTTGGCTGTCAGTTCTCGGTGGGCGACGACTGCATCGCCATCAAGAGCGGCAAGCTGGGCATTGAGCCCGAGCTTCGTCCCGCTACGCACGACGTGCTGATCTCTCACTGCTACATGCACGATGGTCACGGCGCCGTGGTCCTGGGTTCAGAGGCTGCCGGCGGCATCAAGGACCTTACCGTGAGCAAGTGCCTCTTTGAGCGCACCGACCGCGGCCTGCGCGTCAAGACCCGCCGCGGGCGCGGCAAGGATGCCGTCAACGAGGGCATTACCTTTGAGCACATTCGTATGGACGAGGTACTCACGCCCTTCGTGGTCAACTCCTTCTACTTCTGTGACAAGGACGGCAAGACCGATTACGTGCAGTCTCGCGAGGCGCTGCCTGTCGACGACCGCACGCCCGGCTTTGGTGCCACGACGTTTTGCGATATCGAGGCCACCAACTGCCATGCTGCCGCGGCCTATATCACGGGTCTGCCCGAGAGCAAGGTGACGCGTCTGACGTTCCAAGACGTTCACGTGACCTTTGCCGACGATGCCGAGCCCTTTGTCCCGGCCATGGCCTGCGGCGTTGAGCCCATGGTGCGTCAGGGCATCATTGCGCAAAACGTCAAGGTGCTCGACCTGCAAAATGTGGTGATCGAGGGCCAGGACGGCGAGGAGCTGCAGCTCCAGAACGTCGACAAGGTTGTCCGTTCCTAACTCGGGTTGATGACCAGGGCTGCATTGTCGGATAAATCGGCAATGCAGCCCTTGTGCGATACGGCCGTGTGCGCTGCGCTACGCATCATGGTGAAAGGGAATACATGCTCAATAAAACGATTCCTGTCGGGGTCGATGGCTCGTCTGCCACGATTACGTCTTATGTTTTTGCCCCGACCGAAGATGCTTATGCTTTAAAACCGCTGCCTGCAGTTGTGGTCGTGCCAGGAGGCGGCTACGATCACGTTTCGCCGCGAGAAGGCGAGCCGGTAGCGCTCCGTTTGTTGGCGATGGGCTACCAAGCGTTTGTACTGAACTATTCGGTTGCTCCGGCTGTCTATCCGCTGGCATTGCAAGAACTCGCGCGGGCGGTCGATACCGTCCGAAGCCATGCGGCAGAGTACTGCGTCGATCCTGGTCGGATTACGGTCATGGGTTTTTCGGCCGGTGGGCATCTAGTTGGCTTGCTCGGGGCGCTTTGGGACCAACCCTGGCTTGCAGAGTCGATTTCGGCATCGCCTGAGTCGATTCGGCCTGACACACTTTGCTTGGGCTATCCGGTCGTAAGCTCGGGGGCCTATGCTCATCGTGGTTCGTTTGAACACCTAACGGGTGCCGATGGCGCTTTGGCTCAAAAGTTGTCGATCGAGAATATGGTGGGCGATGGCTTCCCCCGTACGTTCTTGTGGCATACCGCCGAGGATGCATCGGTACCAGTTCAAAATAGCCTCCTTCTTGCGCAGGCTCTTGCCGACCACGGGATTGGCTTTAGCCTACATGTCTTTCCGCATGGAAAGCATGGGGCATCGCTCGCCACGGCCCAAACGGCATTTAAGGGCTGCGCCGAGCATATTCAGCCACAGGTTCAGGGCTGGCCTGAACAGTTCGTTGCATGGGAGCGTGATGGACGATGAGCGAAAGTATCTATACGCTGCGCGTTTCGAGGGCTGCGGCAGGAGCGTATCCAACGATTTCCGATGCCTTGGCGGCAGCCGATCAGCTCTATCCGGATGCCGAGCAACCGGTGATGATTCGCGTCGATCCGGGCGAGTATTGCGAGCGGGTCGAGATTCATCGCTCGCATGTGACGATTGAGGGAGAGACGGCCGACAGCGTGCGTATCGTGGGCAGCCTGGGTGCCAAGATGCCTTCGGAGGACGGCTCGGGCGTCGACGGTACGCTCGGCACCTTTAGGACCTATACCGTTTTGGTCGATGCCGACGACGTACGGCTCGAGAACCTCACGATCGAAAACGATGCGGGCGATGGGCGCGAGGTCGGTCAAGCGATTGCCCTGTATGCTGATGGCGACCGTCTGGTTGTCGATGCCTGCTGCATTAAGGGGCACCAGGACACACTGTTTTTGGGCCCGCTGCCGCCGCATGAGGCCAAACCGGGCGGGTTCATAGGACCCAAACAGTATGCGCCGCGCCGGGTGGGACGCCAGTATTTTCGACGTTGCCGGATCGAGGGCGATGTCGACTTTATCTTTGGCGGCGCGCGTGCCTACTTTGAGGGGTGCGAGATTCGCTCGCTCAACCGCGATATGGATGTCAACGGGTATGTAACGGCAGCCTCCACGCCTAAAGGCGAGCCGTACGGATTTGTGTTCCACGGCTGTTCGTTTACAGCACCGGATGGCGTGGCGCCGGATTCGGTCTACCTGGGCCGTCCTTGGCGCGAATGGGCGCAAACTGTGCTGATCGATTGCTGGCTGGGGCGACATATCAAGCGCGAAGGCTGGTGGGATTGGAATAAGCCGGCGGCGCACAACTGCGTGCAGTATGCTGGCGCGATTCTGCATGGGCCGGCGGGTGATACTACCGGCTGGGTGCCGTGGGCGAATAAACTCGATGTGATGACTGCCGCCGGGTACGCCCGCGAGCA
>UMLQ01016270.1_pt1 | contig 25972 bp, 25 predicted proteins | sample 1966631 | NCBI WGS metagenome assembly UMLQ01 (sample SAMEA4836206, study PRJEB28245) | human gut metagenome | biome: gut microbiome; material: fecal sample | place: Denmark | collected 2008 | reverse complement strand
CCCCCGCGCTCGTCCTTCTCCATCGTCCCGACGGAACGGGAAACCGAACCGCGGTAGACATCGTCGCCTTCGGTGATTTTCTTTCTTGCGTCGGTAAATCCGGTGGAAATGTCACCCGGCATTATCGCCGAGACGCGTATTCCGAACCGCCCCACCTCGTTTGCAAGCGCCATTGAGTATGAGCTTATCGCCGCCTTCGACGCGGAATAATATGTCTGGAAGGGTATCGGCACAACGGCAGCCACCGAGCTTATGTTCACGATGCGCCCGCCGCCGTTTTCCCTCATGTAAGGAATGACCTTTTCCGTCATCCTGACCATGCCGAAGAAGTTCACGTCAAACAGCCGCATTGCATCCTCAGCCGGAGTGAATTCAACCGCTCCGGAAATGCCGTAACCGGCGTTGTTTATGAGAATATCGATCCTTCCCTGCTCGGAGATCACACGGTCTATCGCATCGGAGACCGATTTTCCGTCGGTCACGTCGGCTTTTATGTGGATTATCCCCGGGATGTCGGAATCGCGGCGGGAAAGCTCGTAAACCGTCAGACCGCGCTTTTTCAGCTCAATTGCTGTCGCCTTTCCGATTCCGGAGCTTCCGCCGGTGATGACAGCTACCTTATTCATGGCTGTCGGGTTTTATGTGACGCGCGATTATCTCAATCGCCTCGTCAAGAAGCGGCTCGGTGAGGGTTGCCATGTAGCTGGTTCTCAGCAGGCACTCTCCCGGCGGGGTCGCCGGCGGGAGAACCGGATTGAGGTACACGCCGTCCTCGTAGATGTCGTGAGCTTTTCTTATGGTATTTTCGACTTCATAGGTGTATATCGGGATTATCGGCGTAGAAGCCTCGATTATCCTGATTCCCTTCGCCTTGTAGCCGCGGCGGGCATAATCGGAAAGCGAGCGGAGCCTTGATACGATCTCCGGGTGGGCTTTCAGATATCTGAGGGCTGCAAGAGCCACCGCACAGCTTGACGGCGGTATCGATGCCGAGAAGATGAACGGACGCGAGGCGTGCTTGACATAATCGACGACCTCCGCCTTTGCCGCCATGTAGCCTCCGAGGCTGGCAAGCGATTTGCTGAAGGTTCCCATGTATATATCCACCTCGTCGTCAAGACCGAAATGGTTTGCGGTTCCCCGTCCGCCCTCTCCGAGGACGCCGAGGCCGTGCGCATCGTCAACCATGACTCTTGCGCCGTATTTCCTTGCAAGCCTGACGATTTCCGGCAGGTTGGCTATGTCTCCGCTCATGCTGAAAACGCCGTCGGTGACGATGAGTATACCGCCCTTGCCCTCTATCTGCTTCAAAATCCTCTCAAGCTCTCCCATGTCGTTGTGCCGGTAGCTGAGAGTTTTTGCATAGCTCAGACGGCAGGCGTCATAAATGCTTGCATGGTTTTCCTTATCGTTGAGAATGTAGTCTCCGTGTTTTGCAATCGCGCTGATTATCCCGAGATTTGACTGAAAACCGGTGGAAAAGGTCATGGCGGCTTCCTTGTTCAGGAACTGTGCCAGCTCCTCCTCAAGCTCAAGGTGCATCTGGAGTGTTCCGTTCAGAAATCTTGATCCGGAACAGCCTGTGCCGTACTTCTCAAGAGCCTTCACTCCCGCCTCGATGACCTCCGGCTGTGTAGTCAGCCCGAGGTAGTTGTTGGAGCCGAGCATTATCCGGCGTTTTCCCTCCATCACGACCTCTTTGTCCTGCCGTGACTGAAGGGCGTGGAAGTACGGGTAGATTCCCTGCTCCCTTACCTGCTTTGCAAGGGACGGTTCATAGCATTTGTCGAAAATATCCATTAGTTGTTCCTCTCCGTGATTATTTTATTATCTGACAGTCGCGGGGGCGGTTGCGTCTGTTTCGCTGACTTCCGGCTTTTCGTCGGCGGAAACCGTTTCTGCCGGTTTCGCCGCTGCATTTGCCGCTCTCTTTGCCGCTTCCTCTTCTTCAAGCACGCGGTATGCAACCTTTCCGACAAGGGTCTTGGGCAGGCTCTCGCGGAATTCGATATCATACGGCATTGCGTACCTTGCAATATTCTTCCTGCAGTACTCGCGGATGATCTCCCGGTTTTCGTCGGTCGGCTGATATCCGGGCTTCAGGACGATGAATGCCTTGACCTTCTGGATCTTCAGCGGATCGGGAACCCCGATAACGCAGCTCATCTGAACCAGCTCATGCGCGTCGAGGATATTCTCAAGCTGAGACGGGTAAACGTTGTAGCCGCTTGTCACGATCATTCTCTTGATCCTCTGCCGGAAATATATGAAACCGTCCTCATCCATACAGCCGAGGTCGCCGGTGTGTATCCACTTAAGTCCGTCGGAATGAGTTCTGAGCGTTTTTGCCGTCTCTTCGGGGTGATTGACGTACTCCATCATGACGGTAGGACCGGAGAGACATATCTCACCCTCCGTGCCGTAAGGGACCTCATCCTCGGTACCGGGGGCAACTATCTTGTAATAGGTGTCCGGGAAGGGCTGGCCTATGCTTCCCTCCTTTGCAAGGTGAAGCGGGGTGAGACAGCTTGCGGTGACGCACTCTGTCGTTCCGTAGCCCTCTCTGATCTTTACGGAGGCATTGTGGTCGGCAAGGAACCTGTCAAAGCGCTTTTTAAGCTCAACCGAAAGAGAGTCTCCGCCGCTGAACACGCCCTTAAGGCAGGAGAGATCGGCGCCGTCCATGACCGACTGACGCAGAAGAGCCTCATAGAGCGTCGGAACGCCCGCAATGAAGTTGCAGCGGTACTTTATTATCAATCTGGCATAGCTTTCCGCGGTAAAGCGCGGGACAAGAATGCATCTGCCGCCGTTTGCAAGCATCGAATGAATGCTGACACCGAGTCCGAAGCCGTGGAACATCGGCATGACGGCAAGCATCGAGTCTCCCGGACGGAATACCGGGTTTGTAGCGATTATCTGCGCGGCAAGGGCGTTGAAATTGAGGTTCGAAAGGAGTATTCCTTTTGTAATTCCGGTCGTGCCGCCGCTGTAAAGAATGACCGCGGGGTCGAGCTTATCTCTCTTCACCTTATATTCGCCGGTATAGCTTCTGCCCATCCTGATGAAATCGTTCCATCTGATGACCGGAGCATCATCAGGTACCTTCGGTATCTTTCTGCCGGCGGTCAGGCTGTAACCGATCTTCATCAGCGGCGAAAGTGCGTCCTTCACATCGGCGATTATCAGGTTGGCAAGATTGACCCTGCTTCTGATCGCCGCAAACTTGCCGTAAAACTGGTCAAGAGTGATCGCCGCGATGCTTTTTGACTCATTGAGATAGAACGCGATCTCGTTCTCGCTCGAAAGAGGGTGAACCATGTTGGCGACAGCGCCGACGACGTTCACCGCGTAGAACATGATAACGGTCTGAGGGCAGTTCGGCATACATATCGTGACCCTGTCACCGGGATTTATCCCTATCTTCTTAAGCGACTTTGCGCAGGCGGCAACGTCCCTTGCGAATTTCTGATATGTAGTCTGCCTCCCCATGAAGGCATAGGCGACATAGTCCGGATATTCGGCGGCAACGTCGGCAACGGCTTCCCACATAGTGCCGGTCTTGTATTCCAGCTTTGCGGGAATGTCGCCGTAATTGTTGAGCCACGGTGTTCTGACAGTTGACATTATATTTTGTCCTTTCCGGTATTATAATTCGATCGGTTCATTCAGCGGTCTTTCGATAAGCTCCGGGCATTCGAACAGCTTTTTCAGTATCTTTATGCTGTTTGCAAAATAGAAGCCGTCAGCTATTCTTTCGTCGATCGTCAGGCTCAGTTTCAGCGCTTCCCTTACGGAGACGCTTCCGTCTGCGGCATAGAACGGCATCGGCTTCATTTCGCCGATAATGACAAAGATGGAGTTGGTTCCCCAGTTGGCAAGGTGATGATAGTCCGCGCTCATCTTTATGCTTCCGAGATTGGAGAGGAATACCGATGAGTAATACGGGTCGTCATACATAAGTGCTTTGGGATATCGGCCGTGATATTCAAGCCACCGGAGGACTCTCATTGCAAAGCGGAGTATCGGGCGCGGCATAATCAGAAGAAGATTCATTTTATCTGTAGTCGAATCGTTTTTGTCGCTTTTTCTGACACTATAAACGTATTTTTTAACCTGTTCGTATATCTGGTCAAGAGGCGGGACATCGCTTTCACGGTCAATTTTGACGGTTGCAAGTGCCTCTGCGCCGTCATCTGCAAATTTTCTCTTGACGACGAAGGAGAACAGAAGATCCTTCCGGTCGTAAAGCCGGTGTCCGGAATAAAACCTGTTCATTTTCGGTCTGAGGGTGATGGTTTTTGCAAGCGCCGCACAGATGAAGTGGAAAAACGTGTATCTGAACTCGGGACTGTCTGCGTTTCTGCCTTCTATGTAGGCAACGACGTTTGTCATATCGACCGTCTCGGTCAGTACAGCTTCGTTGTCGGTGCGGTTCGGCAGGATGTAAGGTGAGATCGCGTGCAGAGGGTCGGTTTCCCTGACAAGATATCCGTCCTTACGGTCGCCGCGTCGTTTTTTTCTGTCTGCCATATTATGTCCTTTCTTATATCCGGCGCTTCAGCTGCCGGAGGAGTTGTTTTTCTGACTTTCCTTGCGCTTCCTGTATGCCACCGTTATCGCAGCCAGCCGCTTCAGCACGTCGCAAAGAAGCAGTACTGCACCAAAGGCAGCCACCCAGACGATTATATTCACCGATATGACATAATCCTTCACGATATATCGGAGAACCCCGTCCGTGAAAAGGAAGAACAGCATGAATATGCCGATATATGTACCCATTACATATTTCATCGGCTTATACGTGTACATTCTGACAAAGAACCACCCGATGACGAGAATGAACATCAGGATGTAGTATTTTATGGCAAACGCCGCCCGCGTTGTGAACAGAAAGCCGTCAGCCTCAGAGGGAGAGTATTTCGGGAATATAAGCTCGATAAGCCACAGAGACGGCATGAGTATCATTGAAAACAGCATCAGCCACCGCAGGACGCTCAGCACCCGCTCGATGGGAGACTGCCTCGGAGAATTTCTGACAAGCTCGCGGCAGAAAGCCTCGCAGTCACCGCCGATTGCCTCGGGAAACGGCTCTCCCCGCTCCTGATATTCAAGAGCCATCCCCACCATATCGGCAAGGATATCCTCTCCGGCGATCTCGTTGATATACCGCGATTCCATGTACTGCTCCATTTTCATTATGACGCGGCGGTTTTCTTTGTTGAGCTTCTTCATAGAAGCGGATAGTTCCTTATCCATTTTCAGCAGCCTCCCCGATAAAAACACTGTCCGAAGCGCGTTTGCCGATTATACCCGTGACCGATTCGGATATCCTCCGCCAGCAGTTTTCGAACGACTCAAGATAATCACGTCCCGCCGGGGTCACGGTGAAATATTTTCTTTTAGGACCGAGAGGCGACGGCAGAAGCTCGGATTTAATGCTTCCCTGCTTTTCAAGGCGCATGAGAAGCGGATAGATCGTGCCCTCGGATATGTCCTCGAAGCCTTTGTTTTTCAGCGAGACCATTATCTCGTAACCGTACGTCGTCTTTTCGCTGATGATTTTCAGAATACAGCCCTCAAGCGTTCCGCGCATCAGCTGCGACCTGTCATAAAACATTTTTTCTCCTTCCGTGCGGTTTCATATCTACACTGCGGTACATAGTACCACTACATTGTACAGCAAAGTAGCGTCGTTGTCAATATTTTATCCGAAATAATCTGAAATTTCCGTAACATTTTTTAAAAACGGCTCACACGCGGTTCACCTTCGCGGATAAGCCGTCTCACAGATGCGCGATTTCAGCGAATATCGGAGAGATTCAGAGCGCAGAGTGACGTTCGTCGGTTTCTTCGTTATGCAAAGTTTGAAAAAATCCTCTGCTCCTATTGACTTTGCGGCGCAAATGAGGTACAATATTGACTGTTCAGAATTGATTTGCAGTAACAATCAGCCGCAAACGGGATGCAGCGCAGTTAGCAGCGCGCCTGCTTGGGAGCGTGTGACCGCCTCATGAGCCGACCGCCGAAAGCTCGCAAAATTTCCGTTTTCCTCGCATTTTCTCGCTTTTCCTCCGCCGTGTGTTTCGGCAAAAAATTTTGACCACAGATTTGACCACTTACGGATTTGACCGCAAAAACCGAATATCGGGATGTAGGGTAACGGTCACCCACCAGTTTTGGGAGCATGCAGGCGGTTTTGGCTTCTTGATTTTTCAAATGCATGAAAACCCTTGAAAACATTGACTTTTTCGGCTGTTACCCTTTTCAAAAAAACACCGACAAAATGTTTTGACCACAGATTTGACCACTTACGGAAATTGACCTAAAAATCGAATATTTTTCACACTTCGGGGTGTGGCGAAGCTGGTATCGCACCGCATTTGGGAGCTAAAGGTCGCTACCCGATCCCCTCTTCAAAAAAGCGAGGAAACGCGAGAAAAACGGAGGAAAAACGAGCATTTGCTGTTTGACCTACCCTCGCAAAAGTGGTTTGACCACAATTTTGACCAGTTCTGTGAGAACTACAATTTCATAAGTTTTTTCACCTTCGAGGTGTAGCTCATCTGGTAGAGCGCCTGGTTTGGGACCAGGAGGCACGGAGTTCGAGTCTCCGCACTTCGACCAAAAAAAGACCGTTTTTGAGGCTTAAACCCCTTGAAAACGGTCGTTTTTTTCATCATTCTGCACAATTTTTTATTTTGCAGAAAATTTTGACCACAATTTGACCAGTACAGAACTGGTCAAAATCTCAACAAATTTTCGATTTCTTATGTGTTTGGGATTTGCAACTTCAAATCTTGCCTTTTAAATAATTTTTGATAAAATTTTATATAGGTTCGAATTGATGTGTAAGATTTTGCGTTCTCGATTGTATATAATAGTGAATCGATTCAAAGACAGAGGTGAGAATATGGAGGATAACAAGTTACTTCGACTACTACATAAAGACCCGAACGCCGGAATGGAACAATTAATGAATCAGTACACAGGTCTTGTTTATGCTGTTGTCAAAAGCAAACTTGACGATTCTTATTATGTATCATCCGATATTGAAAACTGTGTGGCAGACGTATTCAGCAAATTTTATGCGGAGCTGTCCGACTACGATCCTAAGATATCGAGTATAAAAACCTATCTGTGCGTCATCGCACGTAATCAAGCGATCAACGTTTCTAAGAGACGAAGTCTCGAAGGAGGCATCTCCCTCGATGATGAGCAATCACTTTTGCAGGTTGCGGATGACGTAATAATCGATAGCGAACTCGCCGAAGATGAACTTAGGCGTGAGGTTATCAAGGCGGTCGAAGATCTCGGCGAGCCTGACTCGAGTATTATTTTCCGTAAGTTTTATTACGGAGAGTCCTCCAAGGATATTGCCAAGGCTGTCGGTCTGACCGTATCAAATGTTGATACCCGAACACACAGAGCCTTAAACAAACTTCGTAAATTGTTTGGAGGTAATGAGGTATGAAAAAAACACTAAATAATATTTTCGATGAAGCGTCCGCAAACGAGCTTGAAAAACTCGTAAGTCAAAATGCTGCGTCTGATGTTTCGGCTGATACACTTTCCTCTATCAAGAATAAAGTGTACGCCAAAACAGGAATCACACAAACGAAAACAAAGAAGTCCTTTGCATTTCGTTGGCAAGGCAGTTCCGGAAGAAATCGTCCTGCAGGAGGTGGTCTATCAATGAGGTCGATCATCAATGAACTATGGCACGGAAATATCATACCGCAAGAAGATAGCCGAACCAACACGAAGGAAATGAAGGAACTCATCAGTTATATAGCAAGGCATGATGAGGATTTAGAAAAGCTATTAACCGACGAACAAAAAGTCATCTTTGAAAAGTACCAAGATTGTTGGAACGAGTATGTGAGTCTTGCAGAAGCAGCTATATTTGAGTATGCCTTCAAACTTGGAGCAAAACTAATGCTTGCTGTTGTAAGTGAAAAAGAAAACTAAAAACATAGCCGTGTGGACAAAATGTCCACACGGCTATTTCCATAAATGTGTGTAATAAATGTTAATATATTAACCGATGAATTCCAGATTCATCTTCAAAAGAGGCATACTGCCGGAACCGCCCTTCTTCAATCGAAACATTGAGGTTGTATGTGTTTCGAAGATTTTCTGCCGTAAGCACTTCAGCGGTTTTGCCAAAGATTTGATGCGACCCGGACATCATCAATACCATTCCTCCAAGCTCTATTGATTGTCCCGGATTATGAGTTGTTGTGATTACGGTATATCCTCTTTGCGAAAGTCCTGTAATTTGATTTAGGACAATCAATTGATTTTTAATGTCAAGATTAGAAGTAGGTTCATCAAAAACTATAACCTTCGGATTTTGAAGTATTGCACGTACTATTTTTACAATTTGCAATTCACCGGATGATAGTTCAAAGATAGCTCGATTAAGCAAATCTACATGACCTAATTCATCCAAGACAGAACATGCTTTTTCATATTCGTTTTTTCTCGGCGCTTTGAGAGCTGTAAGTTTATTAGCAAATCCTGTGACGAGAAAGTCTGCAACGCATAAGTTTTGATAACAGGGATTGTTTGAGGCTACAACAGCAATTGATTTTGATAATTCACTTATGGATAATTGTCGAACATCCTTCGAATCAACAAGTATGGTTCCGCTGTAGTTTTTTATCTCAGACGTTAAGCATTTGATAAATGTTGTTTTGCCTACACCATTTTTGCCTAAAATCGAAAGAATAGATCCACGCTCGATGGAAAACGACAAATCATCAAGTATCAAAGGGAGATTGTTCTTATATCTAAATGATAAATTCTTGACTTGAATCATTTGCTTTCCACCTCACTATGTTTAGCGTTTATGAGCCAGCATACAACAAACAACGGCAATCCAAGCAAACCGGATAAAATACTTACTGGCAGTTCTGCAGCGGAAATCAAACGATTAAGAACATCTACCAAAAGCAAAAAGGAGCTTCCCATTAAAAACGAGAGTGGCATTGTATAGCGATTGTTTGTCCCAATTAACAGTCGTACCAATTGAGGAATAACAAGACCAACCCATCCTATGGATCCCGAAATAGAAACGGCCGAAGCAACCAAAACAGTTGCACATGCAAGAAAAATAATTCTATTACGAGCGAGGTTAAAGCCCATGCTTTTTGCTTCGCTATCAACGAAGCAGAAATAGTTAAGATCCCAGCTCTTTGCGAAGAGTATAACGGTACAGACAATCACAGGCACAGCAATAAATCCTAACTGATCCAGCGTTATTGAAGAAATATCTCCCATCGTCCAGAAAACGATTGCTTGTAAATGCACTTCCGGATTCGCCATATATTTAATAAGAGCAAGCACAGACGACATGGCTCCTCCGATTAATATGCCGGACAAAATCAAAGAAAGCGTCTTATCAAGCTTTATTCGTGAAGATAGCAAAAATATCAGACAAATATTCAACACACCAAGAGCGAATGCCAAAAACTGAATATGAAGGGTACTCCATCCTAATACGATGCCAAGAGCAGCGCCAACGCAAGAACTTGTGCTCACACCCAAGATGTCTTGCGAAACCAATGTGTTTCGGAAAATACATTGATAGGTGAGTCCGGCAATTGCCAATATTCCGCCAATTACAATCGATGCTACAGTTCTTGGAACACGAATATTCAAAATGATTTTTCTGATGTTTTCAGCTTCTACGCCGCTATTGATGCCCACAACACTTTTAACAGTATCAAAGAATGACATTCCGTATTGACCTATAAACAAGGACACAACGGCAAGAAAAACAGTAATGATTAATAAAGCGAAAATCCAAAGTTGGCTTTTCTTTTTGCCTTGATAAAGATTTTCAATTTGTAATTTCTTTTTCTCCACTTGGCGTCAACCCCTCTAAAATATACTGAGCTTGCTGCTCTGTCAATGTAATCCCGGTAAATTCCTTGTAAAAATCGATGGTTTCCTTTACAAGATCATATTCGAAGTACTCAGGATAAACAACAGCACTTGTCCATGTAATCATTAGGGCAATCTCTATTCCGTATCTGTTCCAAGCAGAAATACCCATTGGAACCTTGAATACATGCCCGTTTTTTACAGCAGTGTTGTTAGACCATTCAGATGTTACCATCAATTCGTCGTAGAGGACATGCTGATATTTTCCACCAATTATGATATTTTGAGGATTCACCGATAAGATTGCTTCGCTATCAACCTTATTAGCAGGGGATTCTATCAGTGAATCTGTTGCAAATATGGTATGGGAAAGTTGAGCGCAGGCAGAATTTGTAGAACCCTTTCCAGCAGTTTTATATAGCCCTTTATTAGAAACACCGTTTATATAATAGAGAGTTTCTTTTTCAAGTACCTTATCTTTGAGAGTGTTTTCGACCAATGCAATGTTTCCGTCGAGATAGGCAATATATTTATTACACTTTTCTACAGCATCTCCACCCAAAATATCCCCTAACATTTTAATGGTTGCCTTCATATCCTCCAAAGACCAATATGAAAAGGTGACTGCCGTAACACCCTTGCTTCTCAAATCGCGAGCTTGCTCTGCTTCTTGAACAAGAACAATGTCAGCATTTGCTCTCAAAAGAATTTCAGCACTTGCTTCTTGGTCAAATTTTTCAATTTCGTTGGTTCTCGGATACATTTCAGCCATCCATGGAGATTCGATAGCATCTACATTAATACCGACAAGATAATCACCAAATCCAAGCCCAACCATAACTTGGCATCCGTATGTAACAAGATTGATTACTGTATCTACTTTGGCAGGAATGATAACCTCGTCTCCAGCGGCATCTATAATTTTCTTGGTTTCTTTATCCGTTGAACCTTGATTGCTATTGCAAGCAGTCAAACTGATGATCATAAGCATAGCAACAACTAAAGACAAAATTCGTTTCATAATTTTATTCTCCTTTTAATTTGAAATTAGGCTTTCTCCAACTAAATAGATATTCGGGCGGAGAAAAGGGTAACTTATAAAAGCTATCACTGATATCCTCGTTGTCATGGATGTGACAGATAATATTGACAAGCATTTCTATATCTTCTGCTTTGTGATAATGAGTTCCGGTTCTAAAATACCAATAGATATTAGGACCTGCGCCTAAAAACTCGTAGACTTCTTTAGCAGCTTCAGTAGTCATCCAAGAGCCTATAGGATTTGCCCATATATCGCCAGCCGCTTCGGATACAAATAAAATTCGCGGAGCAACTAACGCTTTCAGAAAATGTGTATCAAAGGGCAATTCATTTTCGCGTCCGATATAGTTCTTCATTGTTGGACCGATCCAAAAATCAGTTTCCTTACATATGTCCTTTAAGGTTTCGCTTCTCCAAGGCAAAAGGTCGGGATAGTCTCCTACCATTTCTATTCGATAACATCCTCCACCGACAAGGCAAGCTTCGTTTGGATTAACGATAGCAATTCTTTCATCAACTGCTCCTGCAAGCATCGTTGCTTTACCACCTCTTGAATGTCCGGTGGCTACGATGCATGAGCAATCAATTTGCGGAAGATTGAGTTTTATTACAGCGTCAACACAACGTGAATACCCCCAAGCCCAAGCACCCAATGCACCGAAAGTGTATTCAGGATAGATATCGTATAGTGCACCAGCGCGACCTCGTTCTTCCTTAAGATCATGTGCAAGTTCTGTTCTATCAAACAAAAGCCAACCGATATCTCTGGAAACTGCGGCATTTATGAAATCTTCTTTCATAAAATAACCTGCGCACATATCTCCATCAATGATTATTGGACGACTCTCGCCCTTTGGCATAATAAGTTTTACTACAAAAGAGATTTGTTTTTCTTTTGTACCAGCATGAATTTTATATGATCGATGTTCTTTACCACAATTCAGTTGTTCAACCCAAAATATTTCGGGGGCTGGTGGTAATGTTCCAAATTGCACATCTATTGTCGTTTTTGCGATTTCTCGCTTCCGGCGTTCCCACTCGTCTATTGATGAAACGTAGTTTGCATTATCAAACATGAATGGATTGGGAAGCTCACCGATGGCTTTATACTCGGTTATTTTTAGGAGGTGTTCATTTAGCAGATTATCTTTCATCTTTTTCCCCTCCATCGGATAAAGTTGAAAGTGTTTTAAGAAGTTCTCTCAATTCCTCTATCTTTTTGCTTTCGTTTTCTATCTCCGACTCCAAATGACGGATAGTTTTTCTTTTGTTTGAAACAGAGCTTGAAAGTGCTTCAATTTCTGTAGATACAAATTCGCATATGTCATTTGCGGAAATATGGGCATTTTTTATGTTTTCCTCGGCAGACAGTTTATGTGCGACAATGCCTCCGATTAAGGCGGTAGACAAAGCAGCCGTTCCCAAAAGAAAGGCGGTTGTAGTTCCAGCATACTTAGGTGTTGATTTTACAAATTCTCTCAAAGCACTTTCGCAAATAATATTTCCACCCTTACGAGAATCCTGTTGTGCGACCAATTTACCAGATCTAATCCAGCGTCGAACGGTCTCGGGATTGGTTTTTAACAGGTCAGCTACTTGTTTAACATTATAGCTATTCATATAACCCTCCTACTCATTTGCGTTTATTGTATCACAAAATGTAGTAAAAGTCAATATATGTAGCAATAAAGTTGCAACAACCAATGATTATGGTTGTTGCAACGTAAGATTTCAAACCGAAAAATTGAATTCACATATTATATGTATTGTTTCAACCATTCAGGCATATTAAGATGTTTTTTGTGTCTAACCAAACTCCCGACTCTTGACGGATTAACGGTAGGATATCTACCTCACCGCTAACTCTTTCAATGGCAACAAACTCACTTGTTACATTAAGTACCTTGTCGCCTGATTTCATAACATTGATTTTCATACTCATCTTACCTCCTTTGATTTAATCACCCTCTATTGAAGGCGGATTTGCAATTGCGGCCGCTACAGCAATAATGGCTATGATAATCTCATCGAAAATTCCGGGGACAAATATGAGACATAATAAAAACACAACCAAGAAGAGTGCCGCCCCAACCAACCATTTGATTAATCCAATGATACTACTCAATAATTTCATAAATTTTCTCCTTCATATTTCAATTTGTTTTCCTGGTGACATTAGTATATCATTATTGTTTGTCTAAAAGGTATCTTTGAAAGTGACAATTATGCGCGCTTAAATCCAAGACCGAGCATCATAGCAAATCCGAGAACACAAGCGGCGGCACCGGCAGCAATATAATCAAAGCCGATATTTTTCTTCTCTTTCTGTTCCAACTTTTCACGGACAATCTTGGGATCAATCACCTTAGACTTGCGCTCCTCAGGATTCGCTGACTTTGCCTCCGCGGTACTTTCGGGTTCACCCTGAAGAACCACCATTGCCTCGGCAAGACTACGACGAACATCATCATAGTTGAGTTCTGTTTCAAAGCGCTTTACGTTAGATTCCATTTCGGAAAAGATCTTATCAAGCTGATCAAGCTGATCATGCTTGTAGTAAGCACAACCGAGGTAGTTCTCAATTTTCCGATTCAGACCCGTGCGGAAGCAATGCTTTTCCTTACGGTATCTATCATCAATTTTGATGTACTGTCCCTTGGGTGCAGAAAATACGATGTAACTGTCAACGTATACGGGGATATCCAAACCAGTAGAAGCAACGGCTTTTTCAAGTGCGTTCTTCAAGAGTTTGCGCTTGATTGCCATTTTTTCACCAAGAGGGATCTTATCATAGCACTCATCACTTGCAAATACCATTCTACCGTCTTCGGTAAGTGTAAGATCGGACTTAACCTTCTTAACCTCCAAAATGATCACGCCGGAATCCGTCAAAACAATAGCATCAAGCTCCGTTTCATCCTGCCCGTCGGTAATGTAAACATTGCGATACACCTTGGTGTTAGGTCTGTTTAAATATTCCAAGGTTTTGGAAACAAGACTTTCACCCTTGGCACCAGACATAGTAATTGCCAATTCCTTAGAAAGCTTTTTCATTGTGATGATACCGTTATGTACCGCAGGATGATTGCGAACATCATTTTTACGTGCGGTGGATTCCATGAGAAACAGCGCTTCATCGATGCGCATTTGCTCGTGGTAAGCATCTCCCGCTACCATTTTGCAAACAACATTTTGAAATCCAAGAAGCTCGGATACATACTCGTTGAAGGTAACTTCCTTCGACATCAATACGTTGCTGCTCTCCATTTCTCTGATAAAATCTTCTGCTCTTTTCATTGTGATTCTCCTTTGTTTTAAATGATTTTTAATGTATTTTCCTTTTGTGCCTTAATTATAACAAATATCCGTTCAAGTGTGGTCTCTTTGAAAGTGACATTTGCTATCATCAAAAAATGCACCCACAAGGACTTACCTTGTGAGTGCATTATAACAAATATTAAATTAACTTTGGTATCTTTGAAAGTGACAATTATTTTGCGCCGAGCCACGAAATACCGAGCTCATACATTTTTTCGTTGATATTGAAAATATCGTAATTGCCGTGGGCAATGGCGTCCTCAATAATTCTATCGAACTCAAAGTTTCTTGAAAGAACATAGCCTGCTGAAGAAAGCAATTCGTTGGTCTGTTCCACGTTAAGTTCCAATGCAATTGCAAAAGCGCAAATGTTTTGCTTGGAAGGGAGATAATTGGGTACGCATTTGATTTTTGACATCATCTGACGAGGAAGTTGTGCCTTTTTATAAACCTCGGCATCACCAAGTCCGCTTGCATCAATAAAACCAAACAAGACCTCGCTAAAGGATTTCGCCGGCTTAATAATATCACTTTCCTTGGAAATTTGGATATTACAGCCCTTGCCGTTGTACTCAATCGCTTTCTTTACCTTTGTGCCGTAGGTTCCGTTGGAATAGGATTTACATTCGTAATCACCGACAACCAAGATGTCCGTTGTTTTCTTGACACTTGTCTCAATGATACCACCTTGTTCAATGATATACTGCTCAACGGCAGATTTTTGACCAAAGGCAAAATTACCACTGAGGCAAATGCGCTTACCCTTGAGAGACATTACATCCTTTCGCAAGGACTCAACGGGATCTAAAAGATTGCTAATTTCGTTCTTGATAGAAAGCGCTTCGGCGGGAGTTAACACCCCGTCAGCCAAAACGACTTCGATCTCACTATATAATTTATCAAACGGGAAATGACCGGAGAGATAATTGTTTTCGTACAACCAAGCACGGAGATTTTGACATTCTTCATACGTAATTTCTTCGTCGGTGATAATGCCCTTGATAATACCATTCAAAATCTGTGTAGCAAGAGTAATCGTAGATGTAGAAACGATATCGAGGTGTCTTCTAATCTCCAGCTGAAGCGTATTTACTTCGTCAAGAGTGATGACATCATCTGCCAAAATATTATCGATGACAGAAATGATGGTAGATACATCCGCGTGAGATGTATAGGGAGCGAATGTTCCTCTCCACGATTTAATATATTCCTTCTCATCCTCCGATATTTCGGAGTCCAATGTGAATCCTCTGATCATACCGTATAGGGCATGAATATCCTTTTTGAGCGAAGCATTGGATATGTAAGCGATAAAGTCTGCGTTATCGTTCGGAATATATCTTTGAATTTCGCTTTCGATGTTAATTTTCGAATAGTCAACCAACTTGTCCAAAAGATCGGAGCAGGCACAAGCATCGTAAAAAGCGTTGTGCTTTTCTGCAATTGTGATGCCAAAGAAATTACACAAAGTGCCGAGCGCGTAATCGGAAACGGCAAAGGAAGGAACAAGCTCCTTCGCAAGCTGATAGGTGCAAATGTAATAGATTTCAGGGACTTCAATACCGTATCTCACTAAATTCTTGTGCAGAGCATCCAAGTCGGCAGAAGCAACGTTGTGCCCAATGATAACCGCATTCGTAAAATACTGTTCGATATCGTCCCAAATGTTATTTAACGAGGGAGCGCCCTTAACAGTATCGCTCGTGATACCGTGGATGCGAACACAGTTATCGTCAAATCCATCTTCGGGATTTACAAAAAGATCCAATTTATCGACCTCTGCGTTAGGATTATCTAAATCTCTGCTCAAAATACCGATTTGACATATCGATTTGTTTCGAACGTTGGCATATTCAACGTCAAAAAATGTTACTTTCATATCTGCCCCCTGTTTGTCCAATGGCGTTATTGATATTATATCATATTTTTATGAATTTTTCAAGCACAAATGAAACAAATATTTTCACTAATCTCTTGACAACTAAAAAATAATGTGATATAATAGCTCTACATACTGAAACATTTTGTTTCTTGGAGGCGTTATGCGAAGAAAAGACGAATCGAAAAAGAGTGTGATACTTGATTTCATCGACGGGTATTACAATGAATATAACGAGATTCCTGCCGTGAGAACTATCGCGGAGGGCACGGGAATTGCTTTGGCAACCGTGCATCGTTATCTGCTCTCGCTCAAAGAAAGCGGCAATCTTGAATACAACGGGCGCAAGTCGATCTCCACTAAACGTATCGATATGGAATCGCGCCATGCCTCAGCTCCCGTTCTCGGTTACGTCCGTTGCGGCGAGGGTGAAGAAGAAACAGAGGAAGTCATCGAGTATATCCGTCTCCCCGAAAGCTTAGTCGGCACGGGAGAGTTTTTCGTGCTGATCGCAAAGGGTGACTCTATGATCGACGCCGGAGTGAACGAAGGCGACTACGTTGTTATTCGCAAGCAAAATACCGCAAGCGACGGAGATTACGTTGTTGCTCTTTATGAAGGTCTTAACAATCTCAAGGAGCTTGTTATTGATAACGGCAGATACATTCTCCGTTCTTGCAACGAGGATAAAGAAACCTATCCCGACATATATCCGCGAGATCTAAAGATACAAGGAGTTGCGGTCTGCGTAATGCACCGCTTGAAGAAAAGGAGGTAGTCGATGCCCCAAAAGAAATACGATCTCCGAAACCAATTTGAAAAATCTGCGCGTCGATATAGCAACGAGGAAGAACGCTCGACGCGGATTCAAGCTGTTATTGATGCTCATCACAAGCAATCGGAAATGCCGAAGAAATATAAGCTTCCAACGTTTGATTGCCCCGCTTGTCACGCGAAGAATATTATGTTCGCAGGGGATGCAGTTACGAAAAACGAAACGATTTTAACGCTGCTTGAAGAAAATGGAGTTGCGGACTACGTTATTGTTTGCCCTAAGTGTAAGCAATACATCGGTGTCCGTCGCCACGTTGGAACACAAGTTATTCGTCGTTCCTTCCGTACCATCGGCGGCACTCCGTTTGAGTACGTGTATGTGTTCAATCATAGAATTACCCGAACATATCAAGACGGTGAAATCCCTATGGGTACTTGCATCTTCTATGGTGAGATCAATAACGATATTGGAGAAGCGCAAGAAGAACATCCGTCTGTGCAAAGTATTTGGCTGCCAAGTCACCAATATTCGAAATCAAGCAACACTCCATAATACATATCGTTTTTCTAAATCTACAATTAAATAACACATATTTTTAGTGATCCATCCTCCCATCTGTGAATATGGGGGATTGTGAAGCTTACGGAGATTTGTCGCACAGATGAATCCCCCCACGCAATTTGCAAAGCAAATTGCCCAAGGTTCAGCAATCAGTTTAAGGGTAGGTATCAGTTACATATCATCACACGCATAATCGGATTCAATTCCTATTATGTTTTGTTGTGGCGATTGTAAGTGATACCTGCCCTTTTTTGCGATTTCAATGTCGAAATTTATCGAAGGAAAGGAGAACGAAAATGAAATCCACTTCAAAACAATACGGACTCGTAGTCCGTCTGTTTTTCTTGACAAGCACTGCATTTGTGGACACAAAATGTAAAGGTGGGGAGAACCCCAGACCCCAGAACTGAAAATTTTATAATGAAAACTTATAGCAAAGGAGTAAAAACAAAATGAAACAGACAGAGGAAAAAGGAAAAGGTGGGCGCAAGCGCACCCACCTCGTCAAGGTCTATTTGAGTGATGATGAGTATGAAAGCCTACCACGGATACCAATCCTTCAAGCCCGGTGAAGTAGATGCAGACACCGCCCACGCCATCGGTGTTCAGCTCGCCAACGAACTGTGGGGCGAAGACTTTCCAATTATCGTTGCCACCCATATCGATAGAGGACACGTGCACAATCATTTCTGCATATCGGCTTCGGGATTTTCGGGGAGGCGGTATCACGATTGCAACGCTACTTACAAGCTGATGCGCGACACCTCAGATAGACTTTGCAGGGAGTACGGTTTGTCGGTGATCGAAAATCCAAGCAAGGATAAGCACAAGCACATCGCAGAGGTTCACGCCGAAAAGAAAGGCATACCCACGATGCGAGATCAGATACGCGCCGATATCGACGCGGTGGCAAAGCAAGAATTTATCATCAAGAACTTTTACAACCGTATGCGAAGCCTTGGCTATACGATCGAGCAGCGCGGGAAGTTCCTTCGCATCAAGCCATACGGCTATGATAAATTCTTTCGCTTGGACAAGCTCGGTACGGGATATACCGAGGAGGATATTGAAGCGAGGATAAGAAACAATGCGCGTGCTCGTCAATGGACACCGATCACGTATTATGAGCCGACCTTACGTGAAAAGCCGAGAGGTCTTTACGCACTCTATCTCCATTACTGTTATCTTCTTGGTGTGATACCCAAGGTGATCCCAAAGAATCCCGAAGCTTATGCAGCCATTAAAGAGGACGTACGCCGTGCCCGCATGTACTCGGAGCAGGCGAAGTTCCTCGGCAAGTATTTCCTTGATACAAAGGATGATCTCATACAACACGCGCTCAAGGTTCGTGCACAAATGGATGTGCTTTATAAGGAGCAGCAGAAGTTCCGGAACAAGATGCGGTGGATGAAGGATCCCGCCAAGATGCAGCCAATACGCGAACAAATCTTTGCTATCTCGGACAAGCTCAAGCCGCTTCGTAAGGAATATGCAATGTGCAAAGATATTTATGACCGCAGTGATGATATTCAAAAGACTGTCGAGCGCATCGAGTTCCCGCAGATTGTTCAGCAAGCAAGAGAGGAGAAAAAGAGAAAGGATGACCGCAATGATAGATAAAACAAAATCAAAAGGACTTGATATGCCATCTGAAAAAGATAAATATATCGAAGAACGATATGCCGAATATCAAAAGAAGTGGGCAGAAAATCCGCCCCCACCTCACGTACCCATAGTCGATACCGAGCGTGAGAAAGTTCCCGTGAATTACAATGTCCCCGCATCCGCCTTTGACTTTGAGGAAAAAGAAGGTCATACCACTTACGAGGTTGTCGGGCATTTCAATCCTAACGCGCGGGAAAACATTCTTCAGAAAATTTGGCGAATGATGAAAGAAGAAAGTTTACAATAAAACTTTCGCTTTAGCGTTGTAAAGTGTTGAAATGTTTTTCGAGTTGTGTTATAATAAAGACAAGCGATAATACTGTATCGGTTGTCGGAAAGGAGAAAATTTGAACAGACAACTGAATGAAAACAGAATAACGGCTCTCTACTGCCGTCTGTCCCAAGATGATGGACGCGAAGGAGAGAGCAATAGTATCGTCAACCAAAAAGCATTACTCAATGAATACGCGAGGAAAAACCGCTTCAAAAATCTGCAATTCTTTGTGGACGACGGATATTCGGGAACGACCTTTGACCGCCCTGCGTTTCGTGAAATGGAGAAAATGATTGAAAACGGTGAGATAGGAACGGTCATCGTCAAGGATATGTCCCGTCTTGGCAGAAACTATCTGCAAGTCGGAATGTATACCGACATCATGTTTCCCGAGAACGACGTAAGGTTTATTGCTATAAACGATAACGTCGATTCCGCAGTACAGACCGAGTTCGATATGACGCCGATCCGTAACTTTTGCAACGAGCTTTACGCGAGGGATACGGCAAAGAAGATCAAGTCCACATTTAAGATGAAGGGTGAAAGCGGTAAGCATTTGACTACGAATCTCCCATTTGGCTATATCAAGGATAAAGATGATAAAGACAAATGGCTGATTGACGAGCCCGCTGCAATTGTTATCCGCAAAATTTTCAATCTTTGTGCTAACGGCTTCGGCCCTCTTCAAATTGCAAAACGATTGAGAGCGGAGAAAGTATTGATCCCTACGGCATATTATGCGCAGCGTGATGGAAAACTTTACGAGCGTGATCCTTTCAATTGGGATCAGAAAACCGTCGCAGGCATTTTGGAGCGAGTAGAGTATCTTGGTCACACGGTCAATTTCAAAACTACATCCAAGAACTATAAAAGCAAAAAGCGTATTCAAAATCCGCCCGAAAGGCAAATGATCTTCAAGAATACCCATCCCGCAATTATAAGCGATGAATTGTTTGAAACGGTTCAGAAGATTCGTGAGGGAAAACGCCGTCCTACCGCAACGGGCAAAATAAGCCTGCTTTCTGGCAAAGTAATTTGCGCCGATTGCAAAGCCAAGCTTCATTATTGCACGACAAACGGTTTTGAGGAAAGACAAGATTTCTTCACTTGTGCAAATTATCGAAGCAATATGGGAAGCTGCTCAGCACACTATATCCGCAACGTAACGCTTTGCAATATGGTGTTTAAGCATATTAAGAAAATGCTCGTCTATGTGCAACAGTTTGAAGAAACCTTCGTACGCGACCAGATCGAGCGACTTGATAATGCAATGACTATGTCAATCTCCAAGGCAAAGGTCGATGTAGTAACCTTGCGACGCAGAGACGAAGATCTAAACACCTTATTCAAGATATTGTACGAGGATATGGTATCGGGACGAATCACAGCAGAGCGTTTCGATATGCTTGCGAGGGAATATGAGCAAGAGCAAAAAGAACTCAAAGTGAAGATCACTGAACTTGATGATCTGATCGAGAATGGAGAAACACAGACCAAGGATCTAAAGCAGCTCCTTGTCAATGTTCGCAAGTACACCGATCCGCAAGAGCTGACCGCGCAAATGGTTAATGATTTGGTTGACAAAATAGTAGTCTATGCTCCCGACAAAAGCAGCGGGCATAGGAGACAAAAGATTGAAATTTACTACAATGCTGTCGGCATCATTGATTTGCCTACCGTCCAAGAGGACGATTGCATCGCACTACATGGCAGGTGCAAAGGCAAAAAGATAGCCGTATGAATAGCAAAAGGCAGTGTGATCTTTTCGATCACACCGCCTCTTACATAAAACTTCGTTATGGGGCTTGCGCTAATGATTCTTGCCCTTGATTTTGCGCTTATGATCTGTTCGGGCGAGGGCAAAACGGTGTAACACATAGTGATGGGATGAAATGAGTTGTTTGCCGAAAATCCTTTATTTTCAACGGTTTTAGAGCGTTTTACCTCGTTTTGAAAACAGCCAACAATATCTTAAAAAATCGTGCTGTTCAAATTTGAAATAAGATTGATTCAAACTCATCAAAAAGCACCGCTACGGAAGTGCTTTTTTGAATATCCCTCTGCGAAAAACGCAGGGCGCCGTCCTGCACCCGCAAGGGAACTTCTTGCAAGAAGTTCCCTTGACCTTCAAGAACCTTGATTTGTGAAAAATTTCGTTTTTCGTGGCAAGCAAGACCATAAAAAAGCACTGCTTCGGCAGTGCTCAGATCACTGACAAAGCCCGTCTCAGGCAAGAGAGGGGCTTTGATTTTTGTGAAAGCAGAGAAAGAACACGAAGGAATTGAAGATATGCCTCCGGCAGAGGGAGGCGATTTTCTTCATATTCTGCACGGCGGCAGTGAGGAGGCACTGCTCGGCAACCTTAGAAAGCCCCCGCATACGGCAATAACGGAGGCCATGTAATTCTTTGGAATCGGAAAAGCTGCGTTCCACCGTTTCCTTTCTTCTCTTGTAAATGTTCTTACCCTTTTCCGTATGGGTAAAGGCATACGCCATATCCTTGTAATTTTCCCATACGTGACGGCGTAAGTTCTTTCTTTCCTGCTTCGCACTTAAACATTCCTCCCGTCTCGGACAATTTGCTCATCTGTCGCCCTTGCACTTATATTCCTTGTAACCGTTTCTGTCTGTGGTTACGTATTCCAGATACTTATGCTCCGGGCAGATATATACGTCCCATTCGGGTATGTAAGTGAATTTGTACTTTCCGTATTTTCCTTTCTGTTGGCAGCCGCGGCGCTTGTCCATTGCCGCCTGTATTCCCATGTAGCAGAGATATTTGCAGATGTTTGAAACGTTGTAGCCTGCGTCAAGTCCTACTTATTTTACGTCAAATCCAAATTTGTCGATCTGTGTTCTGAGTCTTCCGAGATAAGGCTTTACGTCGTTTGTGTTTCCGGGTGTTACGAATACGTCGGTGATGATGTTATGCCTGCTGTCTACGGTTCTGTGGTCAAGATAGAAGAAGCCCTGCGGTTTGCCGTCTCTGTGCATAAATCCGCTGTCGGGGTCTGTTGTACTCGCCTTTACTGTCTTTATCTCACCGCTTCCGCCGCTCTTGCTGCTCTGACTGTCATTGTCAAAGTAGTTCTCTTTTTCTTCCCCGCTCTCTTCTTTGACCTCATCGCCGTCGAATCTGAAAGGCTTTTTGCCGTGTGCGGCGCGGTCTTCGTTGATCGCTTTATTCAGATCATCGATGTATTCCTTAGCTTCAACCTCAGCTTGCTTTTCCACAAACTTATTCTTGTTTGCATTGGCTTTCAGGTGTGTACTGTCCGAATACAGGATCTTTCCTCCCACAAATCCCTTTGCCATTGCCTGTCGAACGATCTCATCGAATATCTGTTGAGGAACATCGCTGTTCTTGTATCTGCGGAGTCTGTTCTGCCAGATCACGCTTACATCGGGCAGCTTTTCGGTCAGATCGTATCCGATGAACCACCGGTAGGCTACGTTCACCTCGATCTCCTTCAGCAGCCTTATTTCGCTGCGGATACCGTACAAATATCCTATGAACAGCATACGGAAAAGAACCTCCGGCTCAATAGCCGGGCGTCCGTTATTCTCGCAGTAATACGGCTTGCAGATCCTGTTGATAAAGCTGAAATCTATGCTCGCATCAATCTTTCTCAACAGGTGATCCTGTGGTACGAGCTCTTCCAATACTACTATCTCAAGCCTGACCTGCTTCACGCTTCTTTCCGTAAACATCGCTGTCCCTCCGGGCTTCTTTTTGTTCCTTTTATACTACTATTATACTGCTTTTTTGTTCCTTTGTAAAGGTCAAAGGGCTCAGAACTCTCGTTCTGTGCCCTTTGTCAGTGATCTGAGCACTGCTTCGGCAGTGCTTTTTTATATCACCCTGCGAAAAACGCAGTTTTTCGCTGTTTAACGTTTTTGAAAGCTCCAAGAAAACTTTTTATTCATTTTTTATATACTTTATTTCGAGAGGAGCAAGGGATACCGAACGGCAAAAACCGTCAATATCATAGAATTCCGTTTGCTGTTCGTCGGTGCTATGATTGACAATTGCATATTTGCCACCGGAAGGATAGTAGTGGCAATCGACCGTTTTGTTGGTACAGTAGCAAATTCTCAGATCCTTCTTAGCTACCCAGCAAAGCGCCTTATATAACACTCTGGCGTTTTTTAAACTGTACGGGAGACCTGTGACATAAAAGCTTCTTCCGTCACCATATTCATTGGTTGCCATTTTAACTTCTCCCACATTGACATCCCTTGTTACTCGATCGGAGAAAACAATGTCCAGCACACGCGCACCCTTCAAAGCATAAATGTTTTTAACATCCTCTCCGTAATCCATGGGAAAAGCATCTTCGGTAATTTCGTGGTCTACCCGAATTATGTTATATTTATCCTCCGAAATCGACAGACCTCTTTCCTGATCCACACCCATAACATCGGCAAGTTGAAAATAGTGTCCGCCATGCTCGCAAGCCGACGGCTCTCCAATTCCGACAAAACCGCCACCCTCATGCACAAAACGGCGCACGGCCGATACCAGTTTTTCGTCACGCCATGCTTCCCCACCGGAAAATGCTGTATATGCCGCGCCCACATTGATCAGAACATCGATGTCACTCGGCACACCGTTCTTCACATCATCAAACGAAAGAAACGACACATCTACCGGCAAGCCTGACAAGCTCTCCAAAAGTCCTTGATAAGAATATATCTGCTGATACCAAAGCTCATGTGCAACCATATGGCTCATCCATCTTCTCAACTTGCCCCATGCATTCAGAATACCAACCCTCACATGGCAATAGGGCTTCTTGTTATCTACTGTTTGGTATATGGTTCTGAATTCCTCACAAATTTCTCCTACGCGATCAATGAACGTCGGGAACTTAGCAGCAAGTGAGAGGTAACCACCATAACCGATGCGATCAAGCGGCTTTCTCATAAGAGCACGTCTGGCATTTCTCCAGTTTTTGTTTAGCTCCGCAAGTGCATTCTCTTCATTGCCATCAAAAAAGGTGTCTGTAAAAAAGTATGGCAACATTCTTCCCTCACGATATTTTACATGAGGAATCTCCGAGAGCATTCTCACAGTTACACCGCCTCCAACGCTTCCTACGACCGAATCAAGATGGATATCCGCAAAATGTTTCCCATAAGGCTCCGCGCCAATCCAACTATCCCCAAGAAACATCATGGCTTCTTTTCCTTCTTGATGAACAATATCTACAAGCTGTGAAATGGTCTTCGCTACATATTTTTGCGTGTACTCCATATAGTCGGAAAATGCTTTTGTGGGAAGCCGGAAATGATTGTGATAATAGCCGCCGTCAACAATGTCCTCACTTTTCAGCTCATAACCGTATTGATTTCTGAAATCCTCGAAAGCTTTGGGGCTTGCCGACATCGGATAACCAAACCAATCTACATGCTTTTCTTTTTTATTATCTCCAAAAACGAGAAAGAAATGATAGAGAAATGTCGTAAAGCGCACTACGTTAACCTGATCGTTGCGCTTCAGCCAACTGCGCAAATTGCTTTCGATATGTGCGTGAGTCTGTTCATATCGCGGATCAAAAACTTTATGCTTTTCCGTATTCCAATCGTTGGTCAGGTAGTTGTACATTTGTGTGCTGTCCCACATATTATAGGCAAAGAAATTGACCGTATATTCATGGAATGCGATGGGATCATTGATCGTAACCATCCGATTCCCGTCGTAGGACCAGTTCGCATGCTCTTGTCCTGTGGTTCTGTCAAACACCTGCCAATACTTTCGGTAATCCGTTGGATTCACCTTGAGCTGTTCATCAAAATAACCCTCCAAAAGATCGATCTGCAGGTTCTCATCCCTGGCCGTCTTTCGTTCGCTCATCAAAAGAACGTTTTGAAGTTCCTCGGGATGACTGTCGGCCCATTCATTATCTCCTCTGACAACAAAATAGGTTCCGTAAACCTTTTCGGCAAGCTCGCTTGCATTTGCGGGAAGATGTGTGCCGTCACAATTACGTACGGCATCGGCCCCCCATTTTTCTGCTATCCTTTTCGTTTCTACAAAATAATTGTTGTCCGTTGGAATTGTGACTCTTCCGCCGTTTTTTATATAACCCTCGTTTGGATTCGGCAACAGATCTTCAATTTTTTCCTGTAACTGCTCTGCCTTCATTCTTCACAAAGCCTCCTGTTTTTGTCAAATTCTGGTTGAAATGCTCTTGTGAGCGATTGTTCATACAAGTATGCCCGGCTTACTTTTGATAAACCCCGTCTTTCGTTCTCTTTGTAGGGGAAACGGAATATTAAGCAGCAAACCTGAAGAGAAGATTGAAATTAGTTTCTCAATCATTCAGCGGAGTTATTCCGGTTTCTTTTCGAGCTTCAGCGGGAAGTCACCAAGGTGCTCCATCTTGAAGCCGTTCTTTTTATATTCCTCATAGTTGAAGGCTTCGAGCTCATCGATAGCGAGCTTGTGGAACTCATAGAAGTTGTACCACCACTCGTAGCCCGAGCCGAGGTTGGCGCTCAGGTAGGCGTCGGCGATGTCACAGCCCATGGCGGGAGCGACATAGAAGGCGCCCATTGCGAGGAC
>UMLQ01025308.1_pt1 | contig 26493 bp, 25 predicted proteins | sample 1966631 | NCBI WGS metagenome assembly UMLQ01 (sample SAMEA4836206, study PRJEB28245) | human gut metagenome | biome: gut microbiome; material: fecal sample | place: Denmark | collected 2008 | reverse complement strand
GACTCACAAGCCGGCCGGATGTCACCCCGAAATTTATGGGTAACGACAATCACCGACGAATTACGTCTGGGTACAAATTTCCATTCTAAAGTTATCGGGATCGCTCTCAAAGACCGGGCCGCTATTCTACCGGCAGGACACACGGCAAATGCCGCTTACTGGTTCGACTACGATTCCGGCAAATGGATTACAAGTAGTTATTACACCGATAAATTACCCCGCTGGGTCGAAGATTTCAATGCCCGGGACCGAGCCTCCCAACTATTGCAACAAGACTGGAATACGTTGTATCCTATCGGGACATATAAACAAAGTACAAAAGACGATACTCCTTATGAAGCCCCATTCATAAAAGGAGAAAAACCTGTTTTTCCTATTCCGACTTCCAAATTATTGAAGACAAATGGATATAGTATGATCCGCCAAACTCCTTACGGAAATACCTTCACTTTGGAAATGGCGAAAACAGCTGTCGAAAAAGAGGAAATGGGCCAGCGTGAAGAAACCGATTTTCTTGCTGTCAGTCTTTCGGCTACAGATTATATCGGTCATCAATTCGGTACGAATGCCATCGAGACCGAAGACACCTATCTCCGGTTAGATCAGGATCTCGGTCTGTTCTTTGAGTTTCTCGACGAGAAAATCGGCCGGGATCATTATACCGTTTTTCTGACAGCCGATCATGCAGCAGCCCATAATGTCGGCTTTTTACAATCCCACCGGATCCCTTCCGACAGCTGGTTATATCAAAAGGTCTTACATCGGTTGGACAGTACCTTGAACAATCGTTTCGCCGTTCAAGGCCTGGTTTATAGCCTGGATAACTATCAGGTCCATCTGGACCGTCAGCTTATTTCCCGGTCCAGGCTAGCGTATGAAACCGTAAAGTCGGCCGTCCTGGATTATCTAAACAATCTGGAAGGCATAGCCTATGCCGTAGATATGGAAAAAGTCGCAATTTCTACACTCCCTACAGGTATCAGAGAAAAAATCATCAACGGATATTGCCGGGAACGCAGCGGAGCAATACAAATCATCGTCAAACCAGGCTGGTATGAAAGCGGGACGCCTACCCCGCAGGGAACTACTCACGGGACATGGCATTCTTATGACACTCATGTTCCCCTGCTTTTCATGGGTTGGGGAATCCGGCAAGGAGCAACCCGGCGCCTTGTCGGGCTGACAGACATAGCCCCGACTATAGCAGCATTATTGCACATACAAGCCCCTAATGGTTGTATAGGCCAACCCATTCCGGAAATATTAAAATAATAAAAAAACTTGGATTAGCATTTCATTTTTTTCGTATCTTTGTTCCATACTGGTTTTCTTGTTATCATCCGGTACAAGAAATAAAAGGGAATCGGGTGAAAATCCCGGACAGTCCCGCTGCTGTAAGCTTCATAACCAGATCCGGACAATACTCCTGCCACTGTCTGCAATATGTACGACGGGAAGGCGTCCGGAGAGAAGCAAGTCAGAAGACCTGCCAGTAACAGCAAACGTCTTTACTCTCGAGGATTTAGAGTGGGACACCTGCACATATATATTTACTGTACTGTTAAAAACACCGGAGATAAAAATGGTGTATGCGGAAGTATTGTATGATGTGGCCACAATACGAAAGATACAGGGTTTTTATTTGAAGGATCCGCCAGTCGCATCCTGCCGGTGTTTTTTTTTATGTCTTTTCGGAGCGGAGCTTTTCTGGCAAAAAAAGTCACAGGCCGGCTTTACCTGTGACTTTCGCAACTATTAATCAATAAAACGTGACAAAATTCTGATGACACAAAGATAGGCCGGCTAAATAGACCCGGAAATCCCCGATTCTAGGTATTCCGCCTGTTTTGGTATCCCTATATTAAGGTAAATCGTTATTTTGGGGCTTTCTGAAGGAGAATTCACACCCACAATATTGCTGATTATAAAAACCATTTTCGGCCAAAAGTATCTTACGGCGTTCGCTTAAACCACCTTTACGCCAGTTCTTTTCCCAAAATTCCAGACCTTCAAAGCGAGCCGCAGCCCATTTCCCGGCTTCGGTGATTTGTTGAAGGCTCTTCCATCGCGAAGAGGCCAGTGTAGTAGTAAACAAACGAAAGCCTCTTTCATCAGCCAATTTTGCCGTGGCCAGCAACCGTATTTTGAAACACTGCAGACATCGCTTTCCCCGTTCGGGTTCATCCTCCAAGCCCGCCACGTCACTCAACCAGGCTGTATGATCATAATCCCCGTCGATAATCTCCAAACCTAATTTTTGTGCATAACGACTGCATTCGGATTTCCGGATTTCGTATTCTTCCTGTGGAAAGATATTGGGGTTGAAATAATACAAAGTCGGACGGATATCCTGAGCTAGCATCCATTCGACGATAGCAGCCGAACAAGGGGCACAACAACTATGCAACAATACATTTTCCATTTTGATCTATCTTTGTCGTCTTTTGTTTTTATATAAGCCATGTCTGATCACTGTACGTCCGGGATGTATCAGATAGGTCAAATCGAGTAAAGGAACATAAGTCCATCCGGATTTTTCATTTATCCTGATATAGGGAATTTTACAAACAGCTGAGAGCCCGAAGTGCCTTGACACATAATAAGTAAGACGCAAATTTCCTTCTACAGCATATGCTTTTGTGAAATCAACACTATAAAAAAGGCCGTTTAAACTATAATGAAACCGGTGTCCCCAATAAGAATCAAACTGCAATCCTCCATAATAAAGCACTTTACCGTCGAGCAACTGAGTATGATACAAGGTGTGGGCATAATCGAACGGCATTACTTCGTTATTCCCGAACCCGACATAACCCTCTATGCCCGCATGCAGGGTCAGTATTTTTTCGGCCGAAGGATCGGGACATCCCCATACTTGCGGATTCAATAACCAGGAAAACAATATTTCATGCCGCATAGCCATCCCCTGGGCCACCTGTACCGAATCCGGAACCAGTTCTTTAAAACCGGTCAACTGCAATATCTTCAAACCGGGATAAGAATAATACAACGTATGTGCTGTAGCCCAGGCAAAACGCCTGTTCCCCCACCAACGGTGTTTCAACCCGATATTAGGTAAAAAAGGTTCCTCAGCTATCCGAAAAAGGATTTCCGTACGTTTTGAGAAACCGATCCGTGTGGGATTAAAAAGACTGATTTCTGCTGCATCCGAAGCGACAATACCTGCTGTCCCGGTATGCCAGGCAGAGATTTCCGGAAAACCTTTACTCTTTGAAGGTAATCGGCGGGGATCCCACCGCAACTCGGTATCTTTCTGCCGGAGAGAATTTTCTTTCTTTTCTATCTGTTTTTCTGTTCTCTTCTGTTCTTTACTTTTTGCAGGAAGCACCCGTTGTGCATAAACACCTGAAGAGATTGTCCCCCATAATAATAGACAAAACAGGATTTTCATTTTACGGAATAATAATTCAGGATCAAAGGCAAAGCCGGCTGAGGCACATAAGGTGAAATATCCTGCCCTTCTCCGAGCATCTCCCGGATTTCCGTCGAAGAAACATCGGCAAGAGGTGCGTCTATCAGAAATAGATTTTCCCACATCGAAGCGGATACCCCCTCTCCTTTACGAGGATAAACCAATATACGGTAATTTTCCACAATTTCTTTAGCATTCCGCCATTTATGAAAATCTCTCAGGTTATCCTCTCCGATGATCAAAGCAAACTCTTCCTCCGGCCATTTTTTTTTCAACAGCTGCAAAGTGGCATAAGTGTAGGAAGGCTTAGGCAAACCGAACTCGACATCACATGCCTGCATCCTTTCATCCCCACGGATCGCAGCTTTCACAATTTCCAATCTTTTTTGCTCATCCAATAAAGAACGATCGCTTTTCAATGGATTATGAGGCGAAACGACAAACCAAATCCGCTGACAATATCCTTTGTACAACAAATACTGTGCGATCTTCAGATGACCATTGTGAATCGGGTTAAAAGACCCGAAGAATAAGCCTGTCATTCCTTTCACTTTAATCTAACTTCAACACAGCCAGGAAAGCTTTTTGAGGAACTTCGACATTTCCGATCTGTTTCATCCGCTTCTTTCCTTTTTTCTGCTTTTCCAGCAATTTTCTTTTCCGGGAAATATCCCCCCCATAACATTTGGCCGTCACGTCTTTACGCACTGCTTTGATTGTCTCCCGGGCGATGACTTTAGCTCCGATCGCTGCCTGTACGGCGATATCGAACTGTTGACGCGGTATCAGTTCTTTGAGCTTCTCACAAATGCGACGCCCGAAACCATAGGCATTATCGAAATGAATCAATGCCGACAGTGCATCGACGGACTCTCCGTTTAATAAAATATCCAGTTTCACCAGATTTGCCCGCCGATATCCGATCTGATAATAATCGAACGAAGCATATCCTTTCGTTATACTTTTCAATTTATCGTAAAAATCGAACACAATCTCTCCTAAGGGCATTTCATAGGTGATCTCTATCCGGTTACCGGTATGATATTGCTGGTTGATCAAAATCCCCCGTTTCCCAAGACACAAGGTCATAATCGGACCGATATAATCGGCCGGAGTAATAATCTGGGCACGGATAAACGGTTCCTCTATAAAATCCAACGTGCTGGCAGAAGGCATATCCGAAGGATTGTGCATCTCATAGACCTCGCCTTTGGTGGTATGAGCGATATACATCACATTCGGAACCGTGGTAATCACATTCATATCGAATTCCCGGTCCAGACGTTCCTGAACGATCTCCATATGGAGCATTCCCAAAAATCCGCAACGGAAACCGAATCCCAAGGCTGCCGAAGATTCAGGTTCGAAAGTCAGCGATGCATCGTTCAATTGCAATTTCTCTATCGAAGCCCTCAAATCTTCGTAATCTTCCGAATCAATAGGATAAATCCCGGCAAATACCATGGGTTTCACTTCTTCGAAACCATCGATGGCAACATCACAAGGTTCGTCGACATGAGTGATCGTATCTCCGACTTTTACCTCGGAGGAAGTTTTGATACCTGAAATAATATATCCCACATCACCGGTCTCGAGCACTTGCCGTGGCTCGGGTTTTAAACGGAGTACACCGATCTCGTCGGCTGTATATTCTTTCCCGGTGTTAACGAATTTCACCACATCTCCGGTGCGCAAACTCCCGTTTACAATACGGCAATAAGTAATGATTCCCCGGAAAGAATTGAATTCGGAGTCGAAGATCAAAGCCTGTAAGGGCTGATTCGGAAAACCTTCGGGATGCGGTACCCGCTCGACAATCGCCTGCAAAATTTGCTCTACCCCCAACCCGGTCTTTCCACTGGCCTCGATAATATCCTCGCGTTTACATCCGATCAATTCCACAATCTGATCTTTCACCTCTTCCGGCATAGCATTCGGCATGTCCATCTTATTCAATACAGGAATAATTTCGAGGTTGTTCTCTACGGCCAGGTAAAGATTGGAAATCGTCTGAGCCTGTATTCCCTGAGTAGCATCGACGATCAGTAAAGCTCCTTCACATGCTGCAATAGAACGCGATACTTCATACGAAAAATCGACATGTCCCGGAGTATCGATCAGATTCAAAACGTATTTCTTCCCTTCAAAATGATAATCCATCTGAATGGCATGGCTCTTGATCGTGATCCCACGCTCCCTTTCGAGGTCCATATCATCGAGTACCTGCGCCTGTAAATCTTTACCGGTTACCGTCCCGGTATATTCCAACAAACGATCGGCCAATGTACTCTTCCCGTGATCAATATGCGCTATAATACAGAAATTGCGGATGTTTTCCATGAATCAATTCTTGATTTATGATTTTGCTATCTTTTCTCTTTTATTATTTTGGGGTGTAAAGATACGAAGAAAAATGAAATAATCTGCAATAAGAATATTTACAAACAAATCGTTATTTTTGCAGAAGAATCAAAAATCAATATTATGGTAAAATCAATGACCGGTTTCGGAAAAATCACCATCGAAAACGGAAATAGGAAAGTCGTGATCGAAATTAAAAGTCTGAATTCAAAAACCCTGGACTTGAATCTGAAGATGCCTAATCTTTACAAAGAAAAAGAAATGGAAATCCGGAATATAGTAAAAGAACAATTAGACCGGGGGAAAGTAGAAATGTGTATCTACTTTGACAATACAGAAAGCGATAAGGATGTGACCATTAATAAGCCTGTAGTAACTCAATACTTCAATCAATTACTAGACATCGCCAACGAATTGGGCATCGAAGCCGACAAAAACAAGATTCTCCAAACCGTCATGCGTTTCCCCGATACCTTGCAAATCAAATCGGAAGAGTTGGAAGATACCGAATGGGAGGCTTTGGAAGCTGGAATAAAAAAAGCTTTGGAAAAAATCAACAAATTCAGAATCCAGGAAGGAAAAGCTTTAATCAAAGATATATGTCACCGCATCGAACTTATTCAGGAACTGTCTGCTCAGGTACCTCAATTTGAAGTAAAACGTGTAGAAGTCATCCGTCAGAAATTACAGGAAAAAATCAATGAATGGACGGATATTCAAAATATCGATGAAAACCGGCTGGAACAGGAAATTATCTACTACCTGGAAAAATTGGATATCACAGAAGAGAAAGTCAGGTTGGCCAATCACTGTAAATACTTTTTGGAAACGATCGAACATGAAGATGCTCCGGGCCGGAAAATCGGTTTTATCGCTCAGGAAATCGGTCGGGAGATCAACACCATGGGCTCTAAAGCCAACGACCACGACATCCAGAAACTCGTCGTAAAAATGAAAGACGAACTGGAAAAGATAAAAGAGCAAAGTTTGAATGTCCTATAAGTTTTTAAAGTCCGTAAAGTTTATAAGATTTTTAAAGTTCATGGACCCTGCAGGCGCTTGGTGTTAAACATAATAAGGATAAATCATGAAGATTGAACGTTTTGAAGATAGTCTGGCGTGGCAAAAGGCAAAAGAGTTGTGTATAGAAATCTATTTGCTATTCGATAAAAGCCATGATTTCGGTTTTAAAGACCAAATCGAAAGAGCAACTGCTTTGATTATGAATAACATCACCGAAGGCTATGAACGAAAATCAAACGTCGAACTCAGATACCGAAACAATACCTAAAATGTTATCGAACTTTATAAAAAAACTTTGATCCCACTTTATAAACTTTACAAACCTTATAAACTATCATCGTATGGGAAAAGTAATTATTTTTTCAGCACCGAGTGGAGCGGGTAAGAGTACAATTGTAAATTACTTATTGGAAAAGGGGTTAGGGTTGGAATTTTCTATTTCAGCAACCTGCCGGGCTCCCCGGGGAAAAGAAATACATGGTAAAGAGTATTATTTCTTTACAGCAGATGAATTCAGGAAACGAATTGAAAATAAAGAATTTTTGGAATGGGAAGAGGTGTATCCGGGATGTTACTACGGTACGCTTCTCAGTGAAATCGACCGGATCTGGGCGAAAGGTCATACTGTATTGTTCGATGTCGATGTCGTAGGCGGCCTAAATATCAAAAAGAAATTCGGAGACAATGCGTTATCGATCTTTATTCAGCCCCCATCTGTAGAAGTACTACGCCAACGCTTGACCGGCCGGGGGACCGATGCTCCTGAAAAAATCGAACAACGCCTGGCAAAAGCAGAATACGAAATGACTTTCGCAGACAAATTCGATACGATCATCGTCAACGATAAGCTGGAAGAGGCCTTCCGGGAAGCAGAAAAAAAAGTGAGGGATTTTTTAAAATAATGCTACAATGAACTATTTTACGTCAAAAACTGCGGAACAATTAACTCTGGTATCTATTTCCCATGCCCGCGAAGGGAAAGCCGGAGAATTAAAAAAAGCCTGTCTCGACCTCATCGAAAAGACCCGTCAGGAAGAAGGAGCTATCAGTTACCATTTGTATGAAGATCGGGAAGACCCCTGTCAATTCATTTTTCATGAAATATGGGCAAACGAAGAACTTTGGAAAAAACATACCCAAAGTGAACATCTGCAAGCTTTTCGGGCCCGCAGAGACGAACTGACAGACCGAAAACCGGTTTTACAACGCTGGGAACGTTCGGAAGCTCCGAATCCCGTGATAGTCCCGGATTCGTTGGTATTGTTCGCCTATAACCGGAACAAAGGAAATACTGAAAAAGAATGGCAAAAAATTCTCGAAGATCTGATTGCGCCTACATTAGCTGAAAAAGGGGCTTTGCATTATGAATTACATGTCAGTAAAGACGATCCGAAAGATTTCATGTTTCACGAAACCTGGCAGACTGTCGAAGATTGGAACGCTCACATGGCAGCCCCCCATTTGATCAGTTTAGTCGGGATCTTAGACCGGTATACAGAAAACGGCATTACCGTTATCAAAACCAAGCCGATCGATTAATGACTCCGATTATTGGTATCAGCACAAATCTCCATACCGTAGATAAAGGTAAATTTCTGGGGATGGAAAGGATATACGTCAACAAAGACTATATCGATGCAGTCGTTAAGGCAGGGGGCATTCCCCTGCTTCTTCCCCCGGTAGCCGATCGGGCTTCCATTGTCCGGTATGCCGAAGTCTGCGATGGTTTTATTCTCTCGGGCGGAGGAGATATCAATCCCATCTTATACGGAGACTTCCCTCATCCCTGCCTGGAGGAATTTCATACCGGACTCGATCGGGCACAATGGGCGTTGACCGAAGAAATCCTAAGGACAGACAAGCCTCTATTAGCCATTTGCCGGGGAATACAATTATTGAATGTCGTATTGGGCGGTACGCTTTGGCAGGATATCACAGCCATCGGCCATCCGGTTATGCTACACAGCCAATACAGCCCACGGGAGGATATTTTCCACCCGGTAAGTATTGAAAAAGATTCTATTTTAGGCCGACTTTGGGGAGAGCAACTGGAAGTCAACAGTTTTCATCACCAATGCCTGAACCATTTAGGACGTCACCTGAAAATCACAGCGACAGCCCCTGATGGAGTTATCGAAGCTGTCGAAATGCCCGATCACACTTTTGTTGTAGGTATCCAATGGCATCCCGAAATGCTCCTGGCCGGTTCGGACAAAATGTTACCCTTATTTCAGCAACTCATCGCTCACTGTCGGAGGGAATAACCGAACTTTCGGGTATCGTCGGCAAAAACAAAACCGACCTGTGGTATCGCCGGAATTTTATCATTCCATCCAACTGGAAAGGGAAACATATCCTTCTACATGCCGGAGCTGTAGACCGCTCCAAAGCCATGAAAAATACCGATCTGGTTCTACTTCCTGAGTCTCAAACTACTGATAACGGCCGAAACAACAGCGATAACGGCTCCAAAAATCAAAGCATATCGCATCCCATGTCCGGGAAACATAGCAAACAGGACTGCCACAAAAGCCGCACCGACAGTCTGTCCCAAGAGCCGGGCCATCCCCAGCATACCACTGGCTCCGCCGCTACGTTCTCTGGGAGCCGATGCAATAATCGTACTATTGTTGGGGGTAATAAAGAGACCGAAACCTATACCTCCTAAAAACATACGCCAGATAATATCGATATGTGAAGGATGTGCAGGCATCATCGCCAACAACAAAAGAGCCGTACCGAATATCATCAATCCGATCCCCCCCAATAAACCGGCATTGTAACGATCCATCAAACGCCCGGCCAGCGGAGCTGTAATCATAGTGGCCAGTGGCCAGGGTGTCAGCAATAACCCCGTCGCAACTTCACTCAGGTGTAATACCCGTTGAAAAAAGAAAGGAATAGACACCAAAGCCAGCATTTGTGCTATAAAAGAAAACACGGAAGTCAGCAAGGATAGGGAAAAGATCTTATTACGCAGCAAATCGACCGGAAGCAAAGGATAAGTCTGCATTTTCTGACGTTTGATAAAAAACCAGCCGATGATCAGCATGATAACAAAACCCGGAATCAGAATATACCAATGAATATCGTGAGCAAATCCATCGATTACACATATCAGCAAACCAAAAGTCAGGGCATTCATTACCGCACTCGTTACATCAAAACGTTGTCCTTCTACTTTTACCGGATTCCGGGGTAAAAACTTCAAACTCAATACAAATGCAACCAGTCCTATGGGCACATTGATGGCAAACAACCAGGGCCAATCGGCAATAGCTAAAATACCGGCAGCAACAGTAGGGCCGGCAGCAGCAGCGACAGCAATGATCAACCCGTTGATTCCCATTCCACGGGCCAAAAAACGGGCCGGAAAAATCACCCTCAGTAAAGCGGTATTGACACTCGTGATCGCTGCCGCACTGAAACCTTGTAAACCACGGGCTATAACCAAAGTAATAAACGAATCGGAAAGAGCACATATCAGCGAAGTCACTGTGAACATACTCAAGCCCAACACATACACCCGCTTATATCCCCAAAGATCACCCAAAGAGGAAAAAGCCAGTAAAGAGATGGTCATTGCTAACTGAAAAGCATTTACTACCCAGATAGAACTGGATGGATTGACATGTAAATCTCCGGCAATCGTAGGCAAAGCAACGTTCGCAATAGCCCCGTCCAACACGGCCATCGTCATCCCCAAAGCAATTACTGCCATGGCCCAATTCCGCCGTGGCAAAGGCAAACCGTCTTGTTGTATTTCACCCATAACAAGTTCATAAAGTACTGGATATAATACGAAAAGTCCTGAGTTTTGTTAGAACTCATCCTTCCTGTTCTACGTAAACCTGAGAAAAAGGCTATGAAAACAATAGACAAAAGCACTGTAAAAGAGTTCAATTTACAACGTTATCTTGGTAAATGGTATGAAATCGCCCGCTACGATCATCGTTTCGAACGGGGTCTGCATTATGTCACAGCAGAATATTCAAAACGCCCGGATGGGAAAATCAAAGTTCTGAATTGTGGTCATCAAGATGCTGTCGACGGTAAAGAAAAATGTAGTATCGGGAAAGCACGGCCTTCCCATAACGGTCAGCCCGGTCAATTGCAGGTCGCTTTCTTCCTGTCGTTTTACAGCGATTACAACATTCTCGAGTTGGACCCGGACTACCAATGGTCGCTGATCGGCAGTTCCACAGACAAATACCTGTGGATTTTAAGCCGTACTCCTCATCTCGACCAAAATACCCTAAACCAAATTCTGGAAAAGGCCCGGCAACGAGGATACGACACTTCCCGTCTGATTTTTCCCCAACAGCCCGAATCATAACTGCCGAACTCTTCTCATTATTCAGGGATCACTTTCGTGATCTCTTCTTTTTGAGTATAATAGAAGATACACCTCACTTCCTGTAAATCGGGATATAAGTTTATGCGCAAATATTCATATTGCGGGAGCTGCTTTAATGAAGCTTTGCGTTGGGCAGCATCCTTTGTAGTGTCGAGAATACGCAAGACGGCAGCTTTATCAGGCAATTTCGACTGTTCGACCAATTGCCGCAATCCGGCCCAATTTTCACCGATATATTCGAGCTCGATCTCTTGGGCCTCCATCTGTTTCCGTTCGACTAAACGCTGTTTCATTTGTTCGGCCCGTTGTTCGGCTAACGAGGCATTGAAAGTCGCCGTACCTATAGGAGACGAACTTCCGGCAATGACTAGTTTTTCCAGGCGCATCGTTGAATCCGATCGAAATGAATCGACCAACTTCATCATTCGTTTCATGCTCGAAGCGTTGCCGTCATATTCCCGGTTGAAGATATATTGTCCTGAAGGAAAGAAAAATTCGAATTCCGATACTTTTTGTACCATCACTCTTTCTTTTGCGTACTTCACCCGAACCGGTCCCGGCCCCATAGGCAACCAGATCACTCCATCGGCCAGGGTTAAAACTTCAATATGTTTCTCCCGGTCACAAGCCTCTAACGTCACATCAGCCCTCAATTTAGCTTGTGCCATCCATAATTCGAAAGGCACTGTTTCCGACAAACGGACCTGCATTCCTTCTCCTTCCGATATAAGCCGAAGAGCTTCGGGATAATCCGGTTGTTTATCCGTCAAGGCAGTTAACCGCTTTTCTTGCCGAAGATTGTTTTTTCCGCTAACGACCAAAGGAGTCAAATCATAGCGATGCCCGGCAGACAGAAAATAAGGTTGATAAACCATACGGGCACAGGAAGGGATAAACCCATGAGGTATATTCAATGTATAAACTATTTTTATCGTATATGGATCTGTATGTTGATCGACAAATAGTTGCAAGCGGGAAGGAGTAATAGTCAAAGCCGGTTTCTTCTCAATCCGTTTCACACCGCTCTCCAGCAACAATATGCATAAGCATCCCAATAATATTCCGATCGTTTTTTTCATTTCTGCCTGCTTTTAAAAAGATACATGAAACTAATACTTAATTTTGTCGGTCCCCAATAGTTGCGATGTCCGGTGTCTATAAATCGTCCGCATCGGTTACGTAAATATTTATCGTACTTCAAGTAAGCATACCCGATTCCAAGTTCTGTTTCCAAGTTCCAGTGTTTACCGATGATCCATTGGTAACCATAAGAAAAACCACCACCGACACCCCATCCGTCATAACGGTATTTTTTTAAACCACCGTTATATTTTCCTCCATGTGCATGTACTCCGATAAAATGCCCCATAAACCGACGACAAGTCCAATAACGCCATTCCGGTTGAACCGCCCAATGCATAATCTTCTTATTCCCACGGAAATGAAAGGGATTATAATTTGCCGTCATATCTAATGTCATTCGCGGAGCTAAAGCGATTTCTCCACCGATATTCAAAGTCGTAGTCGCCCAATAGGCCAGATTTGTTTTCACGGCATATTTCTGTGCAAAACCGACACTCGATGTAAACAAAAGTAAAATAAATCCTATTCGTTTCATTCGCTCTATAACTTTTACCTATTTCTGACGTTTTTGATATTAACGAATACCGCTATCCTAAAGTTTTACTTATTTTTGTAAAAACAAAAGCTATGAATAAAAAGATCATCCGGAACGCCCGTATTATCACGATGAATGAAAGGTTAGATATTCTCCCTAACGGAAATATCCTGATCGAAAATGGAAAAATCAGTGCCATCACGACTCAATCTTTAGAAGATACCGATGCGGAAATCACAGACGCAGAAGGGATGTTCTTATTACCTGGGCTGATCAATACACATACTCATCTTCCTATGACTATGCTAAGGGGCTTTGCAGATGATCTTCCGCTGCATGAATGGCTTACCGGACACATCTTTCCGGCAGAAGCCCGGTTGGTGACTCCTGAAAATGTCAGAATCGCTACCCGGCTGGCTTTTATCGAAATGATCAAATCGGGTACGACCTGTTTCAACGACATGTATTTTTTCGAAGATATCATAGCCGAGGAGGCTAAAAATGCCGGTATCCGGGGAGTTATGGGAGAATCGATGATCGACTTTGCAACAGCGAGCTTTCAAACGGTAGACGAAGGTCTTGCCCGATGTGAAGCTTTGATCCGAAAATGGCAAGGAGACTCTATCATTCACCCTTCCGTTTGTGTACATGCCCCATATACCTGTTCCCAAGCCACTCTCCAACAATCCAAACAACTGGCAGACCGGTACGGTACTCTTCTTCAGATTCATGTCGCAGAAACCCGGCAAGAAGTCGAAGACATCACAGCCCGAACAGGCATGCCACCTGCCGAGTACCTCCATTCGATCGGGCTTCTCGACCGGAACGTGATTGCAGCCCATTGCGTATGGCTCAATCCGAAAGAGATCGAACTCCTGGCCCGAACCGGGACTTCGATCGGCCATTGTCCCAAAAGCAATCTAAAATTAGCCAGTGGCGTTGCAGATATAGACACTTACCTGAAAGCAGGAATTACTGTCGCTTTAGGAACAGACGGAACGGCGAGCAACAACACCCTCGATTTAGTAGAGGAAATGCGTTTTGCCGCATTGCTCGCTAAAGTCGTCCATTACAACCCGGAGGCTGTAAAAGCCCAGACAGCCCTCCGGATGGCTACCATCAACGGAGCAAAAGCCTTGGGACTCGACACAATAACCGGTTCGATCGAAATAGGAAAAAGAGCGGACCTGATATTGATACATGCAGATGCTTCCAATATGCTTCCTGTTTATGATGAATACTCAGCCATTGTCTATGCCATGAACAGTAAAAATGTACGCTCTTCTATGGTAAATGGGGACTGGATCATGCGCAACCGGATCGTATGCCATGTAGACAAAGAAAATACGTTGGAGGCAATCAAACAACTCTCCGGTCAAATCCGAAAAATGTAAGCGATTTTCAAAAATAATTTGTAAATTATTGTTGATAAAGTATAATTTTGTAGTTTAAAAATCAAAAACCAGAACTATGAAAAATTTAATATTTATCAGCGCATTTACCTTTTTATTCAATTGGACAGCAACAGCTGCCGGTCACATTAGCCGGGATTCAAGCTGGACATACGGAGGTAACGGAGGATTAAATTTATCTCAGGTTAGCTTAAACAATTGGGCCTCAGGAGGCGAGAATGCGGTCGGCTTCGATGTATTACTCAATTATAGTGCCGATTATAAAAAGAATAAACATTTGTGGCAAAACCGGATCGAAATGGCTTATGGCTTGAATCAAACGGAAACAAGCGGAACGAAAAAAACGAATGACAAACTTTATTTTTCGTCGACCTATGGCTACGGAATGACCAAAAGCCTTTATTTGAGTGCTCTGTTGAACTTCAACACGCAATTTGCGAAAGGGTATGATTATAAAACAGAACCCCGGACTTATATTTCACGTTTTATGTCTCCGGGATACCTGACTACCGGTCTAGGTTTGACCTGGAATCCAAAGAATTGGATAACAGCTACCTTTTCGGCCATTTCCTGGCGGGGAACTTTTGTCAGTAGTAAAATTCTTTCCGACGAAGGTTCATTCGGTGTTGATCCCGGCGAGCATCTTTTTTCAGAAATGGGTGGTAACTTAAAGGTAGAAGTAAAATACGAATTTCTGAAAAATATGACGATCTATTCACGAGTCGATCTTTTCTCGAATTATCTGGAAGATCCGCAAAACGTGGATGTCCGTTGGGATGTACAATTAAATATGACCGTGAATAAATGGTTTTCGGCCAATATTTCCACAAACCTGATCTATGACAACGATACTAAAATCGTTCAAAAAGATGGAAGTAAAGGGCCACGCTTACAATTTAAAGAAAGTCTGGGTGTAGGATTTCAGGTAACGTTCTGACTATTTTAAATATATTTCACATGTATAGCGCTTATTTCCCACAAAATAAATCTAGATTTGTAGTATAAACTATTTAGGTATGGATAAATTACTTTACGGAGACTTTGAAGAACAATACACCGATTACGAAACGGCGGAAATAGCTATTCTTCCTGTGCCTTACGATGGTACAAGTACTTGGCTGAAAGGAGCAGACAAGGGACCACGTGCCATACTCGAAGCTTCGCCCAACATGGAATTTTACGATATCGAAACCGATTCGGAAGTATATAAACACGGTATCGCCACTTTAGAACCCGTTACGGCCGATTCTTCTCCCCAAGCTATGGCTCAGGAAGTCGAACAGCGCGTGGAAGCTATCTTGAAAGATAAAAAGTTCCCGGTGTTATTGGGTGGGGAACACTCGGTCAGTATCGGTGCTTTCAAGGCTATAGCCAAATACTACGATACATTTTCTATCCTGCAACTGGATGCTCATTCGGATATGCGGGACGAATACGAAGGTTCGCCTTACAATCATGCCTGTGTTATGGCCCGGGGCAAAGAAATTACCCCAAGTGTCGTTCAGGTAGGTATTCGTAGCAGCGCCATCGAAGAAAAGCACAATATCGATCCGGACCGTATTTTTTATGCCCATGAAATTAAAGAATCGGACGATTCTACCTGGATGTACGAGGTGTCTCAAAAACTCCACGATAATGTGTATGTCACAATCGACCTGGACGTATTCGACCCCGCTTATATGCCGTCGACAGGTACCCCCGAACCCGACGGACTGACCTACCGGACAGTGTTGACTTTGCTCAAACTAATCAACGAACGCCATAATATCGTCGGTCTCGATGTTGTCGAACTTTGTCCGAACGATATCAACAAAGCCCCGGATTTCCTGGCCTCAAAACTGATTTATCAAATCCTGAGTATACGTTTCAAGCAATAACCCCGATCAATGATCACCTATCTCATTACCGGAATAACCGTTGTGGTCTCTTTTATTTGTTTCAACAACAGACTATTGTTCGATAAACTTTCACTCAAACCCTATCGGATTGTACATGCAAAGGAATGGTACCGTATCATTTCGCATGGTTTTGTTCATGCAGACTGGGTGCATTTATTCGTGAATATGTTTACTTTCTGGTCATTCGGCAAGTATATCGAAGAGACATTCCGTTATCTGGGATTCGGAGAAGGGGCTTTTTTACTACTCTATTTCGGAGGGATGGTTGTAGCTTCTGCCTCTGATGTGATCCGTTACCGTAATGTGGCATGGTACACTTCTATCGGAGCTTCCGGTGCGGTTTCTGCCGTTTTATTCACAGCCATATTCCTGAATCCGTGGGACAAAATTCTGCTTTTTGCCGCAATTCCCATTCCAGGTATTCTGTTCGGCCTTCTTTATTTAGCTTACTGCCAATATATGGCCCGCCAGGGAAGTGACAACATCAATCATAATGCCCATTTTTACGGGGCGATCTATGGTTTCCTATTCCCTATAGTTCTGGAACCAAGGCTTTTTCAAGCTTTCCTGAACCATTTTTAAGTAAGAAATACCAAGGTACTTTATAGAAGAAAAAAATAATATTTTGTACATCTGAAATTAAAATATAATTTTACATCATTATACAAACAAAATCAAGCTGTTCTATTAAAAATAAACGGACGTTTAAATTCATTATATTATACCACCTCTTTTCAGGGGTGTTTTTTTTGTTTTATACTTTATAATCATCTGACTATCAACTCTTATTAAGAGATTCATAAAAGTTCCAAAATTTTTCCCAAACGACCACCAAAAAAACATCCGTTTTAATTGGAAATAAAAATTAAGAAATATGAGATTTCAGTTTAAGGGAAAAAGAAAACATAAAGATTTATGGATTGTGATTATTATCATAACCATCCTGCTATTATATACCTATTATGAAGCGAACTTCGGAAAAAAAAGAAGATTACAACAAAGCGAATCCTTATCTTCATGTTTAGTAAATGCTCCCCTTCCAAACCAGACTTCCCCTTTATCAGGCCAATTTCCGAATGATTCGGGCAGGACTTCCTCCTACCATTGAATCGTCGGGCACATCTTTAGTTACTACAGCCCCTGCTGCAACGATACAACGGTCCCCGATCGTCACCCCGGGACAAATCACAGCTCCTCCTCCTATCCAACAATCATCGCCGATTGTAATGGGCTCGCCATGTTCGGCTCCTGTTGCGCGTTCCCGATAATCGATCGGGTGCATCGGAGCATATAATTGTACATTCGGGCCGATCAGTATATTTTTCCCTAAATAAATCCGGGCCGTATCGAGAATCGTACAGTTATAATTAATAAAACCATTCTCACCTCCGTAAATATTGAATCCGAAATCACACCAAAAAGGAGCCTGTATCACTAAAGAAGGATGGGCATTCGGTAAAAATTTACGAAGTAATTCACCTCCTTGAGTATAATCCCGGAAATAAGTCCGGTTATATTCTTCCACCCATTTCAAACAGTCACGGTGCAACTTCATTAACTCCGGATCGAAAGCATAATAAGTCTCCCCTGCCTGCATTTTCTCTTTTTCTGTCTTCATATTACGATTTAATTAAAAAGCCGCTGGAAAGCGGCTTATTATTATTCTAAATAAGTATATCCATACAAACCGGAGCGGTAATTGGATAAGAATTCCCTTCCCTCCTCAGGAGAAATGATCCCTTTTTTGACAGAAGTCGTCGCCCATACTTCAACGGTACGAGCCATCCGTTTAGGAGTAAATTGCACATACTCGAGAACGTCAGCAACTGTTTCTCCTTCAATAATTTTATCGATCACATATTCACCGTTTTTCACTTTGATATGCACAGCATTGGTATCACCGAACAAATTATGCAAATCCCCTAAAATTTCCTGATAAGCTCCAACCAGGAATACTCCGAAATAATAGGGTTCTTTATTGCTCAATTCATGTACCGGCAGGTGATAGGAAAAATTACGGGTAGAAATAAAATTATTGATTTTCCCATCTGAATCACAGGTAATATCCTGAATTGTAGCCGACTTTGTAGGCTGTTCGTTCAACCGGGAAATCGGCATAATGGGAAAAATCTGGTCGATCGCCCAGGAATCGGGTAAGGATTGGAAAAGTGAGAAATTACAAAAATATTTATCCGGTAACATCTTCGCAATCTTTTTTAACTCGTCGGGAGCATGTTTTGTCGCTTCGGCCATCTCGTACACTTCACGGGCAACGGACCAGAAAAGCCGTTCTACCTGTGCACGGGTACGCAAATCGATCAGGCCCAGATTAAATAAGTTCAAAGCATCTTCACGGCATTGCAAAGCATCGTGCCAAGTTTCCAACAAACGGGGCTGATTGAGATTTTCCCACAAATCATATAGTTCCTTCACCAGCTCGTGAGCATCTTCTGCCAAATCTTCATTTTCATCGAAAGCCGGAAGACTGGTACTGGCCAAAGCTTCAAAAACCAATACCGAATGATGGGCCGTCAAGGAACGTCCCGACTCGGTAATGATATTCGGCTGCGGCAATTCATTCTTTTCGCAAGCATCGACAATAGAAGAAACGGCATCATTGACATATTCCTGAATAGAATAATTCATACTATTCGATGTCGCTGAACGGGTACCGTCATAATCTACTCCCAATCCGCCTCCTATGTCTACAAAATTAATGTTATATCCCATCCGTTTCAACTCCACATAAAACTGAGAAGCTTCTTTCAGAGCTGTCTTTATACGACGGATATTGGTCACCTGACTGCCTATATGAAAATGAATCAGCTGAAGAGAATCGGCCATCTTATTTTTTTCAAGAATATCGAGAGCGTCCAAAAGTTCACTGGAATTTACCCCGAACTTACTTACATCTCCTCCTGATTCTTCCCATTTACCACTCCCAGAACTAGCCAGCTTGATCCGGATTCCGATATTCGGTTTCACATTCATTTTCTTAGCCAAACGAGCGATGGTTTTCAGCTCCATCAATTTCTCCACCACCAAAAAAATCCGTTTCCCCATTTTTTGAGCCAGCAAAGCCAGTTCGATATAACTTTCATCTTTATATCCATTACAAATGATCATGGCCTCATCATCGATATCGATCGAAAGTACCGCATGCAACTCTGGCTTCGAGCCTGCTTCCAAACCGATATTGAATTTATTCCCATGACTGACAATCTCTTCAACGACAGGACGCATTTGATTGACCTTGATCGGATAGATAATGAAATTCTTAGCCGAATAGCCATATTCCCGAGCAGCAGCCTGAAAACAATTAGAAATTTTCTCGATCCGATTATCCAGGATATCCGGGAATCGCAAAAGTACCGGGGCTTCCACATCACGAACCTGTAACTCCTCCATCAATTCTTTCAGATCGATCGAAGGTCCATCCGTTTTAGGTGTTACAGCAACATGCCCTTTTTCGTTAATCGAAAAATAGTTCAGCCCCCAACCGTTGATATTGTACAGTTCTGCTGAATCGTCAATACTCCATTTTCTCATTTCTATGCGTTGAAATCGATAATATTAGGTTTTTAAAATTCGTGCAAATCTAAGTGAATTAATCGACAATTAAAAGGTGTGACTTAAAAATTATTACGATTTCACACACAGTAAGTTAACTCAATATCCGACAATCCGGCACAATAGCTTTAATTTTATCGTCTCATCGCATCACTTTTCATCCCGGACCATTGCCCGGTTTCATTCTATTTCTATAAATTTCGAACGACTTAAAAGCAGAATAATTATAGTTTCCCGTTGTTCAGCATTCCTCTTGCCTTGCTGAAAGAATCGGAAATTCTGTCGAGATAAGATCCTCCGGACCTTCTGGTTAGAATCCTAGTGCGAAAACGACCTCGGAAAAGAGTAAATATACCTCAAGCTTTGTTCAATCCGTAAATATAGAGCAATACCCCACCTTTGATAGTATCGATGACCTGCTTACTGATATCCGGTGGTAAGGCGGGACAACCCAGACTGCGACCGAGACGCTGCTGGCCTTTCAAGACAGCAGGATCTGCATAATTAGCCCCGTGCACAACAATAGCACGTTCCCTCGCTTTATCGTTAATTCCTTTTTCCAAACCATCTAAAAATAAAGAGTAACCATTTTTTCCCATATAAGTATCACCGGTACGAAAAAATCCCAGGGAACTTTGATACGAACCGGGCCTATTGGAAAAAGCCACGGCATAATTATCCCCACTTCCTCTGCCATGAGCCACATAAGTACTCAGTAAAAGTTTTTTTTGCAAAAGATCTAAAATATAAAACCGCTTCTCCGTGGAAGGTTTGGTATAATCGATCAGTACCAACAAGCGGTCTTGTCCGGAAGCATATCGGGAAAATCCTTTGAGTGCCTGTTCGAATGCAGGAAAATTCACTTCTCCCCTCAACCCCAATTCCTGATACAACTGAAAACTAGAGGCCACCGTAGTTTCCGGTAAAGCTTCTACAGCTTTTCCGACTCTTACCCCACACACCAGACTCAAAATTAGAATAACTACTTTATACATTTTTCCTATTTTAATCAAATACAATCACCAATGCTTCACTTATAGGGGCCCAATCGTAAATGAATTTAGCATGAGAAGTGGCATTTCTCACACACATGTGCGAACGCGGAGTTGTCCCCAGCGTACCGCTATACTCCAAAACAACGGAGTCCGGATAATTTACCGGTACTCCATGCAGGTAGGCTCCTCCGGAAAAACGGCTGGCCCATGGAGCAAATCCTCCGGGCTCAATGGAACCGTCCCTTAAAAAAGGCATCGCTTCCAGCTTACGGCGAATGACATAGACTCCCGGAGGCGTTTCTCTCTTATAGGGCGGTCTATGCAATCCTGTCGTTATCGGGTTCATACTCCTGACCAACCAGGTAGAATCCCCCTGCTCCAAAGTAGCCAGGTTTTGATTCGTCCGGTCGATAAATATCAACTTCCGAAAGTCGGCCCCACCCAAACGATCTACATATTTTTCAGGTACCCACCACTCACCACCGAAAGAAGAAGGTGTCACCAACAAAAAACCCGCACTATCACGGATGACCGATACTAACGCTCCATCACGCCCATATCGTTCGGGAACTTCCCAGTTCCCTGTTTTATAAAATGGAACGGATTGATCTCTTTTCACCCCGTATTTATCTTCGATAGCCCGATAAGCGTCTTTCCGACTCGAATCCGACAATGGAGCACGGCCGTTCCGGTTTTATAATTACTCAAAGCTCCGAACTCTTTAGCCTGATTTTCAAAATTCAACAAAGAATCTATCATCCCTGCAATCTTATCCCACTGAAAACTCCGTTCCACCTTCCTGTATTCATAATTATCCTCCAAGGTATGCCGATCGTACAACAATTGTTTTTCAATCTTCACTCCCCCATTCTCCGAGAAAAAAAATGAAAACAGAAGAAATAAAAATGACATCTTTCCCATTCCTTAAAATATCAAAATATAAAACATGTCATTTGATACGTAAAAATAATTTTTTTCCCAAACCTCACTCCTTCTTTTCGTACTATTTATAAAAGATTCACATTCAGGTGGTAAGAATTGGCTTTATTCAATAAATATTTTATATTTGTAGAAAGTTCATCCTCCAAAGGAGGAAGGAAATCGGAAAGCGGTAAATCGATGTATTTATCGCTTTTCGTCTCAATATACTTTTGCCAGCCGACGTTTCAATTTATGTTCAATTTTATACCGGTTTCTTCCCAAAAGATAATAGGCAGTCAGTAAATAATACCGATTGTCTCCCCGGGGTTCCAGAACGATAACATAAGATTCCTGTACATCATAAAGGTAAGTACGAATGGCTACTTTGTCTTTTACGGAAAACACCTGCAAATGTTCAGGTTGTCTTTCCTCGAGATGATATTTAATCCAATGTAGCCTCACCGCCCGATTCCGGTCATAGATCCTCTCCCTATGCAAGCGATCTTCCATTGTAACCAAATGATTGAAAAAAATGGATAAAGTATTTTTCCCTTGTGACAATGTCGGTAATACCTTCTTTTGCCTGAAATAATTTCCCGAATCGACAAAATCCCTTTTAAAAATGCCCATTAACGATGCATTACGTTCCTCCTCATCGAACGCATCCAATTCCAAAAGAGAATTATATGTCTTGATCAGATTAAGGGGCATATCAAATCTGAATTCTAAACAAGTTGAATTTTGAAATTCTTTTTGAAGTTGTACTTTCCAGATCCGTCCGGGTACGGATTTTTAACTTTTCTATGAATCGAACTTTAGCTTCCGACGCTTTCTCTGTCTGATTCAGATTATAGGCAATGGCTCCGATAAATAAATCACACAGCTGTAATAAATCCAGTTCATGAGAACGCACATGCTGAATTTTTTCAATGATCTCCATCCTGACATTCAGTATGTCTTTCAGCTTTTCAGTCCGGTAAGAGCTGAGATTATCTTTAATATCCAAATAAATATTATAATGCCAAACCGGATCCAAAGTATGAAAAAGCAACTGATAATACATCAGATAGTAAAATTTATTGTAATCATGATCACATTTATCGGCAATATACCGGCTTTTATCTACGATAATCGCCCTGAATCGTATCCCTCCTTTTTTGAAAAACCAATCTACCAACTTCGCATAAAACGGATAATTCCACTCATTCAAATAAGTCCATTTCACTTCCAGTGTATTCTTATATTTCACCCGCAAGCTTTTCAGCTCCCCCTTCATCTGTTCTATTTTATGCAAGGGAGCCGCAATATACCCCAATACCATGAACCGTTTGCCATCTTTTTGAAGATGACAGCTCTCATCGCAATAATAATTATATACCCAAGACCCACGCATGATTTTAAAGATAAGAAGATTAAGGCTAATTTAAGCAATTTTTACCTGAAAACAAAACCCAAACACATTTTTTCCCTTTACATAACAAAATCTTTGATCTGGCGGTAAAACATCGGCATTGGAAGCATGTAAAAACCGGTGATTTACCGGAAAGTTGTCATCTGTCATTGCACTTACCTTTCACTATATTTGCTGTATGAAAAGGGAAATAATAGCATTCGGAGATTATTATGACAATCTCATGAAACCCTGTCAGCGACCGAGCCTAAGAAGGTTCATTATCTACTTGACCTTCTACAGATCAGAAATAGAATTAGTACGAAATTCGTCATATTTATCAGAGATAGCCTCTATGAAATAAGGACTATGTATCATGGAAATATCTACCGGGTATTTTTCATTTTCGATGAAGGCCGGATCGTAGTTTAAGGGGTAGATTTGTCAACTTTAAACAAAAAACGCACTGATAATCAGTGCGTCCTGTTTTTTGTCGAGATGACTGGAATCTTGACGCCTCTGTAAGCTTTTAATTTATATATTCTTTGTTTTTGTCAATTTTGTCAATTAAAAATCTCCTCAAAATACGTCCAATTCCATAAATTAATATTTCAAACTTAAACATTTTTTCTAATCTATATTTATTGGAGAGTCCCATCCGTATTTTAACCAGTCATAAAAACATGCAAGTTTTCGAAAATGAGTTGTATAACCAGAATTATATTTATTACTTATCATGAAGTCATTAAAGTTATCTTTTAGAAAACGTTGAATATGTGGAATATCGGATTTATTTATTAGCAAATAAGGCACAAAGACACAAACTTTTTTAGGATCTATATTTCTAATAACATCTTCAATAGACATTCCTTTTGTCTCATTCGCCGCTTGCCGTTTATATTGGGAAACTTGAAAAGAAGTTAAAGTATTAAGTGAACCATTTAAACCTAACTTATTTCTCTTATACTCCACGGCAGAATTAACACCTACTTTCCTCAAGTATTTATATAAAGGTAATAAACCTGAGAGCCTGCTCCTAGTTTTTGTTAATATACTGATTGGATCATAATTTTTCTCCTCAATAATCAAATCAGAAAATAAATCTATTGCAGTCATTCCTACATAACCGACTGCTGAGTTATATTTTTGAATAGCTCCAAATCCTACGACAAATTGGATATCTTTATTATTATCAATATCTTTTTCATCAATTACACACAATTGCTTTTCTGGTTTCTCAGAATATACTATTTGATAAAATTGTTTTTTATAATGTCTTAAAACAGGAGCAGGTATCCCTCTTTCAAAAGAATTTATTGCCTTATAAATTGGAGCATAATCATGTGTAACAATCCTTGTCGTCGGAATGATTATACCATTATTTTGAAATTCATGATTATAAATACTCATAGAATGTTCAGGCGACGGATCCCATTCTACAAAAAATAAATTGTCCTTTAAGTCATTCAATTTTTTAGAAGAAAGGCATTCTATAATGGATTTTAGTATTTTTTGAATATTAGGGTCAGAAATAGAGTAACCTAAGAAAATTATTGGATGCTCTAAAAATATTGTTATTAACTTTGCAGCAAGATATGTATTCCTTTTACTAAAATCATTATAATCATCATCCGTTAAAATCATGGTTTCCGGTTGATGAATGCAACCATGAATTTTATATATTTCACCAATACAATAACTATGCATTGTCAACAAATCTTCTTGGCCAACTAATTTTGTATATTTAGGAAATAATTGCTCTAAAACATCATCCCAGTTTGTTGTAATAATACCATCAATATTTATATGTTGTAAAAGTTCTATCTCTTCATTATATTGAGGATTTATATCTTTTATGTTTAAATTTTTTAAATATTCAGCTATTTTGAATCTTAAAACAGCTGTCGATGTTGTTATTTTCTCCTGAATCTTTTGCTTGAGAGGATCATGATTTGGAAGATTCCAAAAATGAGAATTAATTTCTTCACCTACAATTCGTGCTATTTTCGGCAGATCAGTTCCAATAGAAGAAATATACGAATTAATATGCCTAGGAGCAAATTTTTCTAAAATTTGTAACCAAGTTGGTGAATTCAAATAATGGCGAGTGAAACCAGAACCTATAAAAAGAAATGGGGCTGTTTTCTTTTGCTGAAAAATGGATGCTAATTTTTTTTCGTTATCCATAAATGCAAATATTTAGCTGATGCGATTGATAAAATCTATTCTTATCGAATAGTAAATAATATTCGACGCATGTTTAACACGTTTATTTATATTGCTTCATTAATATTTGTATAGTCCGTTCTTTGTCTGCAATGGCCTTTTCTTTTTCTTCAAGTAATTGCCTTAAATGCTCTATCTCCTTCTTGCACTCGCTTAAACCAATATCTCCTGTCACACGATTACCATCTCCTGTGATCTGATGTCCGATGCTTGTAATATTTCCAGGGTTATTTCGATCAAAGAAATAATCAATAGGTAATTGAAAGAAATCTGCAATTTGCTCTATTTTTTCAGCAGTTGGATTACAATTCTTTATAATGGAATCTAAACCCGAAGCACTGGTTCCCATATATTCAAAAAGACTTTTTTTTGTAATATGTCTTTCTTCAATTAACTTGTTTATTTTCTGACCATTAAACATATACAGTTATTTAAAACGAATACAAACAACTACAACTAGTGGTATTTTAAATTACTTTTATTTGTAGTTATTACTATTTGTGGTATGTTTGCAGTATAAATATAATTAAAAGATATGGAAGAAAAAACAACAAAAAGTATGAATCTGGCACTCGAACGCCCAACAGAGCGTCTTTATGTCTTGATTCCAACAGAAATGGAACGTTTGCTAAATGAAAAAGCAAAAGAAATGAACACTAAAATAGCCCATGTAGTCAGACTGGCCATTGCAGAATTTATAACCAAGTAATTACTAACAAAAATCCCACTGCTAATCTTGGCGGACTCACAGCGGGATAAAATCTTTCGATCATGGAAACAAATGTACAACACTTTGGCCAAAGCGCCAACATCCCGGCCGGGATATTTTCCGGAACGGAACTATTTGCCCACAACGGGGATATGTATGCTATTTACAACGGAACCAGTATTTTATTCCAGGATTTACCCAGTATGGAAAAACGCAATTTTGTAGAAATGTATATGCAGGATAAAGAAGCCCAGGAATTTATCCGGAAACAATTCGGAATCACCGGTTTTGAGTCCGGATTTAAACAATGGCTTTTCTGCAAGTTTGGTTCCCTGGACGGAGACCCGGACTCCATCAATGGACAGATCACCCCTGACATCTATAATTCAGCATGTCAGCGGACAGATTGTTCTGGTCGCGGAAAAATATGCGGCAGCAATATAGCTTTAAAAGGACACGATATCGAAACTCTTCGTGAATTAAAATCCGGCAAAACAGCCAAAGAGATTGCAGACTCTTTGTGTATCTCCGAACCTGCTGTCAAAAGCCGGATCGAAAAGCTAAAAGACAAGTTTAATGT